>Ga0207416_1000085_pt1 | contig 167268 bp, 135 predicted proteins | sample PaiPotPPM11metaG_FD_184107 | JGI IMG/M metagenome (GOLD analysis project Ga0207416, IMG submission 184107) | Iron sulfur acid spring bacterial and archeal communities from Banff, Canada, to study Microbial Dark Matter (Phase II) - Paint Pots PPM... ...
CCCGCCTCAAGGAGGTGTCAGCCGCCTGAGCGCGGCAACACAACACAACGCCCCATTAAGCTAAAAACAAACAACAATGACCGCCTCCGAGCTTCAACCAAAGTGCGAAAAATACTGGACACTACCACGGACCCGTGGGCTTATTTGGGTGCTTTGGGGACTCTACAATACCTCCGCCAATGGAAATCGATTGGGGGAAAGCCCGTAGGCCCTGCTGGGCTGTATCAATTCCTTTGCTCTGAACACTTCAACGCACTCCCTATCGTAAAAATTGGATGCCAACTCGGCGCGAAGATTCTGACAAGCCGAGCCCCAATCAAGAGTGGTGATTCTATGGATTTGAATCATTTGTCCGCAGTAGCGCCTATCTCCACATTTCTACTGACGGATCGCGCAATGGCGAAAGCTCTCACCGACCTGAAGATCGATGCGGAATGGGACTTACAAGTATTTTCGATGTCCAGTGTTGACGACCTGCTAGGGGAACTGGACAAGCTGGAGGTTCGGGGCTTGGATAGATCAATTAAGCTTAGCAGGAGATGAGCGGACAGTTTGGGATGCAGAGGCACAAATTTTTGGAGTTGAGGGCGAAGCGAGGCTGCAACCCACCGAAAATAAACCTTCCGAAAACATGGCCGCTCGGGATGGGTGGAGTGTTCGGTACACCTTGCGCACGCGCGACGGAAAATGCGCTGCAAAGGATCAGGCAAGTGCCGATACCATCCCATGCGCCTTTCATTAAGTCCTCCCGATCTCGGCGTCAGAGTCGGAACCCACGACGTAACAGCATCGCCAGACTCAATTCGGACGTGAACCGCCGATTTGTGCCTGAATCAGGGTTTCAGGCATGATCGCGTCCTCTGAAAAACCAAACGCGCTCCGGAGTCGGCTCCGAAGCGCGTTGTGTTTCCGCTCCCGAACCGGACTTGCTACTTGGCTGTGGTCGGTGCCTGCTGCGCCTTCAGTGTTTCTTCCTGCCGCGCCTTGAGCGCCTTGTCGGCCCAGTCGTCGGCGGTCTTCAGGTCGGCGGCACGCGCTTGCGGGTCGGTACAGGAGATGTCGGCGCGCTCACGGTAGAGCAGGTTGACATACTGCATGGCGTCCGAGTAATCCGCGCGCAGATCAAGCGCCTTTTGCAAATCCTTCAATCCCTCTTCGATCAGCGGCAGATTCTTGTCCCGAACGTCTTCACAGGCTTTGAGAGCCTCTTTGGACGGTTTCTTGGCGCTGACGAACGGTTGCGTCTGGTCGGAGATCCCCACGGCGGCACGGGCTGCCATGCGGGGCTGGAACGTCAGCGTCCAGTCAATGGAACCGATCGAGTAATACGGGACGGGGTTGCTAGGCTCCAAGTCCACCTGTTTCTGGTAGTACTGCTTGGCAAGATCGAACTTGCTCAAACCGTAGTACAGACTGGCCAGACCGGCGACCGCGTTCACGTTGTCGGGGTGGTTCACCAGGATGTTCTTGTACTCGTCCACCGCCTGCTGTCCCATGCGCAAATTGTCATCTGACGGGGCGCCGGGAATGAACTGGCTCTGGTAGGCGGTCGCCAGGTAAAGCTGGGCATTGACCAAGCTGGGGTCGAGAGCGACAGCGGTCTTGAAATGCTCGATGGCCTCGTTGAACTGGGCGGACTTAAAGGCGCGAACGCCTTTATTGAGCTGATCGCGCGCGCGCAATTTGCTGCACCCGGTCCCAGCCAGCAACAGGCCCGCCAACGGGAGAACCAGTAACCACGAAGTTCGGCTTTGCATTGAGAAACGCTTCCTGTTCTCGCGGCGCGGCCGGTCCCCAGGGGCGGGCTGCGTCGTCTCGGATTTTCAATTTCCGCTTTCCATCTTGGCGGTCAGGAGACCGACCTTGATGGATGGGTCGGCGCCTTTGGCGATATCGATGACGCGGGCCACTTGGGCAAACTGTGTATCGTCGTCCGCCTTGACGAACATCACCTTTTCCGCGCGTGTTTTGTAGATGTTCTCGAGTTGTGCACCCAGCGTGTCCCAGCTGGCGGTGTCCTGATTAATCTTGAGCTCCGCCCCATTGTTGAGCACTTGCACGACGATGGTGCGGGAATCGGGCGGTGGCGGATTCTTGTCTTTGTTGGGCTGCGGCACCAAAGCGCTCAACCCGTGCGGGTGCAGCGGCGTGATGACCATGAAAATGATGATCAATACCAGCAACACGTCGATCAGGGGGGTGACGTTAATGTCGTGACTGGGGCCACCCTTGCCCCCCACTGCCATGCTCATAACCAAATCTCCTGGCCGCCTTGCGGCCCCTTCTACCTCGACTCGGATCTTCCCTGCCGGTGTGGCGCGAACGGCGGCTACCGACCGCCGCCACCACCACCCGACGACATCTGGCTGACGATGTTGCCGTGTTGATCCACCTGTTCCGTCAACATGGCAACGTTGTCAACTCCGGCGCTGCGGACCGCGTCCACCACGCTGACAACCGCGGCAAAGCGGGCCCGGGCGTCAGCCTTGATAAATACAGTCTTGTCGAGCTTGTTCGTCAACAGGTCCTTGACCTTGGCGGTGATCTCGTCAGCGGTCGTCAACTTGTTGCCCAAGAAGATCTTTCCATCACGATTGATTCCCAACACGATGGCGTCTTCCTTGCTGGCGTCCGGCATTTCGACGGGGTTGCGGGTCGGGGCCAATTCCACGTTGAGACCCTTCTGCAGCAAGGGGGTGATCACCATGAAGATGATCAACAGGACCAGCATCACGTCCACCAACGGGGTCACGTTGATGTCGGAGGTCACTTCGACCGGCACGCGTTGCAGCGGCATATCCCACTCCTTTAAGCCGGGGTGACACGCCGGGCTGGACGCGGCGTCCAGCCCGGCGGCCCACACAGCATGCTTCCGGTTACTTCGAGGCCGTCGTGCGTCCCGACCGCTTGAGGAAGTAGTCCACCAGCTCGCTGGAGGAGTTGTTCATCTCGATGTCGAACGCCTCGACACGGCTGCTGAAGTAGTTGTAAGCCCACACCGCCGGGATGGCGACGAAGAGGCCGACGGCGGTGGTGACCAAGGCCTCGGAAATACCGCCGGCGACCGCCGCCAATCCGGTGGTCTTCTCGGCGCCGATGCTCTTGAAGGCGTTGACAATGCCCAGCACCGTGCCGAACAGTCCGACGAACGGGGCCGTGGAGCCGATGGTGGCCAGCGAGCCCAACCCGCGCTTCAGGTCGGCGTGCTCGATCGCCTCCGCCCGGTCGAGGGCGCGCTTGGAGGCGTCGATCTCGCCGCCCGAGATCTCGGACGATCCCTGGTGCGCCTGGAACTCGGACAAGCCAGCACTGACCACCTTGGCCAGGTGGCTCTTCTTGTTGCGCTCGGCGATTTTGATGGCCTCGTCCAGCCGGCCATTCTTGAGTGCGCCCGCCACGGCGGGGGCAAACTCCCGACTCTGCTTGCGGGCGGCGGCGAAGACCAAGTAGCGATCCACCATGACGCCGATCGAGATGACCGACATGACAAAGAGCGTCACCACGACCAGTTTGGCCGGAATGCCCATGTGGTTCCAGAGCGAGATCGGATCGGTCGCCAACGTGTTGCTGCCGGATTGATCCTGGAGCCAGAAGTAAAGAGCGTAAAGCATGCTGTGTTCTCCTTAGAAATTTCTATCGCCCTGTGGGCATTCCCGCGGTTATCTGCAAGCCCGCCGAACGCGGCGGCGGACACGTTCTGGGTCGCGCGCTGCCTGCGCCTCATTAGTTCAACGTAAAATTGACGGTGATTTGCGTGTCCACCTCAACCGGCTCCCCGTTCAGTTGCGTCGGCCGATAGCGCCACTGCTGCACCGCCTGTAGCGCCGCCGGAGCCAGCATCGGGGATCCGCTGACCACGGTCAAATTCTGAATCGTGCCATCCTTGCCAATGATGGCATGTAACACCACCGCACCTTGGATGCGTGCAGCCCTGGCGAGGGGTGGAAATTGTGGGCTCGTGCACCGGATACAACTGGCCGCCGCGACGTTGCCGCCCAAGCGGATACGTTGCGGCGTCGCCGGTTTCGGCGGCGGCGGTGCGGCGGAAGGAATGCCTCCGATGATGCCGCCAATCACCCCACCGGCGGTGCCGCCGGGAACCCCGCCCGGCACCCCGCCAATGACCCCACCCGAGGGGGCGGGGGGCGGCGCCGCCTCTTCTTTTATGATCTCGATCTTCTTCGGGATCTCCTTCGGCGCCTTGAGTCCCTGATCCGTAAACTCACTGACGATCTTATGCACCACGCGCGGCGCGGCTGCCGGCGGGGGTGGCGCGGGCGGCGGGGGCGGGGGTGCGGTGAGGAACGACATCATCGCCGTCGCCGGCAGGACATCGGTGTAGATCAGCGGAATGACGATAAAAACCGCCACCACCAGCACCTGCAGCATGAACGAAATGAAGATCGTGGCCGGCTTCTTGGTGCGAATCTTGCGTCCCGATTCCACCATGCTTTGTTCAAACATCGTCGTCTCTCCCCCGCGTCGTGGTTACGCTATCCGCGAATGCGTACCACCTTGTCCAGCTTTTCCGTCCGCATCCCGGTCGGCCGGGAGCGTTGATTGCGCCATTCAATGTACGCCACCATCATCGGCGCGGCCACTGCAATCGAAGAGTAGGTGCCAACGAGGATGCCGAATGTCATGGCAAACGAGAAGCCGCGCAGCACATCCCCACCCAAGGCCAGCAGACACAGGACCGACAAAAACGTCAGCCCAGAAGTCAGGATCGTCCGGCTCAAGGTCTGATTGATACTGCGATTGACCACTTCGGCCAACTTTTCCCGCCGCATCAGTCGCAGGTTCTCCCGGACTCGGTCAAAGACCACGATGGTGTCGTTCATCGAATAGCCCACCAGCGTCAGAAACGCTGCAATCACGGTCAGCGTGATCGGCAGGCGAGCCACCGAAAACATCCCCAGCGTGATCAGGACGTCATGAAAAACGGCCACCACGGCTGCCACTCCGTAGATCCACTCAAAGCGAAACGCAATATATACCAGCATGCCCACCAAAGCATAGAGGGTGGCGCGAATCGCCTGGCCGCGCAACTGCGCTCCCACCTGCGGTCCGATGATGCTGCGGCTGCGCACCGTGAACGCCCCGATAAAGTAGTCCTGTTGCAGCGCGGCGAGCACCCCCGGGGTCATGCCTGGAACGCTGGAAAGGCTGGCCATTGAGGGGATCAGGCCCTTGTTGGCCGTATCCCGGAAGTCGTGCAGCATGGCTACCGCCAACGCCTGATAGCGACTCTGCGCCTCCTGGCTACCGGCGCCCGCCCATTGGTTGGGATCCTTTTGCACCAGCCAGCCGGTCAACGAGTTCACGCTCACGTTGTTCAGGTCCGTCTTCCCAGGTTCGCTGCCCACGGTGCGGTACAGGGCGCTGAGCACATCCTGTTCGCCCTTGTCGAGTTCGACGTCGTTCAACTGCGAAAGCGGCAAGGAGATCAGCACCTCATCACTCTGTGCACCGCCGACCGGCTGAATCACGCTCTCGCCCAGCTTCTCGGCCTCCAAAGCGTGACGGATTTTCTCGATCGGCGCAGGCCTGTCGAACTTGATATCCAGCACCGTCCCCCCCGTGAAGTCGATGCCCATCTTGGGCCCGTGATGCCGCACCAGGGAGATCATGCCGATCACGAACAGGAGCATCGTGAAGGAGAGGAAATACCACTTCTTGCCGAGAAAATCGATGTTGGTGCTTTTAAAAAATTCCATGCCCATGGCCCTCTCGGCCGGTTGGGAATGTCACGGCGTTCCAAGGTGCATACTCTCCTGCTCCCATTGACACCGCACTCCCCGAAAAAGTTCCCGCTCGTCCTCCGCCGCCCCTGCTCAAATGCTCAACACGGCATTGCGCGGCGCGCGCGACAACAGGTAGTCGAAGATCACGCGCGACACAAAAACCGCCGTGAACAGGTTGGCCAGCAAGCCTACGGTCAAGGTCACCGCAAACCCGCGGATCGGCCCGGTCCCAAACAGGAACAGGAAAATGGCCGAAACCACCGTGGTGACGTGCGTGTCCACGATCGTCACAAAGGCCTTTTGGAAGCCGTTCTCCAATGCTGCCGGGACACTCTTGCCGGCCCGCATTTCTTCCCGAATGCGCTCGAATATCAGCACGTTCGAGTCCACCGCCATACCGATGGTGAGAATGATGCCCGCGATACCCGGCAGCGTGAGCGTCGCGCCCGCTGTCGCCATGAAGGCCAGCAAGACCAGGAGGTTCAACACCAGCGCCAGCACGGCGTTCACGCCCGCACCGCGGTAGTAGACCAGCATGAACAGCGCCACCACCAAAAAGCCGGTCAGCGAGGCCACCACCCCGTCGTGAATCGAATCGGCACCCAGGGAAGGACCGACCACTTCCTCCTCGCTGTAGCTGATCGAAGCCGGCAGCGCGCCGGAACGTAACATCAGGGCCAGATCGGACGCCTGCTGGGGAGTGAAACTGCCCTCAATCATTCCCTGGTCTTCAATCCGACCCTTAATCACCGCAGCCTCTTGCACGCGATTGTCGAGCACCACAGCCAGATCCTTGCCGATGTTCTGCTCGGTGAAATCTCCGAAAGTGCGCCCCGCCGCACCAGTCAGCACGAAATTGACCTGATTGCCCCCGTTGGTGCCGGTGGAAGGATTGGCGTCGCGCAGGTCATTTCCAGAAACTGCCGCGGTGCGGCTGACCAGGTACCACTGCGTCTCACCTCCGGACTGTGTCCCGCCTATGTTGCGGCCCGGCAGCAGAACTGAGTCCTCCGGAAGCACGCCTCCGAACTGCGCTAACGCCGTTGCCTCACTGGGGAAGGGGCCCCCTTTGACCAACCGGATCTGCAACAACGCCGTCTGCTGAATTACCTGTTTGACGCGGTCCGGATCGGCGATGCCTGGCAACTGCACCAGAATCTGGTAATCCCCCAGCCCGTGCTGTTGCACGGTGGGCTCCGTCACGCCCAAAGCATTGACGCGGTTGGTGATCGTCTCAATGGACTGCTGCAGCGCGTGATTGCGAATCTCTGCCAAGGCGGTCGGCCGCAGGCTGATATCGAAGCTGGCGGGATCACCCACGTGGCTCGCCACCTGGTACTGCGTCCCCAACTTGTCCTCCGCCACACTGCGGAAGTCCCCCGCCTGTGCCGCCGGCACGCCATGCGCCTCGATCAGTTCGGGATGTGCTTTGGGGTCGGGCTTGACCAAGGTCACGCTGCCTAAGTTGTGCCCCGCCAACTCGGCTTGCAATCGGCCCAGTGCCTGGTCGGTTTCGGCATTGACCGCGTCGTCCACGTGAACTTGCAGGATGAGATGCGTTCCGCCCTGCAGATCCAGTCCCAAGTGAATGCGACTGGCAACCGAGGCCTTGATCGCCGTCCAACTCAGACCCCTTGGGATGCCGATCAGGCTCGCCAGGCAAATGGCCACGACGGCCACGATGAACACTGTTTTCCAGTAAAGGTTCCGTTTCATGCTGTCTCATCGCCGGTTCGGCGCACGGGACGAAGCGTCACCGTGCTCCGAACCGCTTCCGCAAAATTCCCGGCTTTTCTCAATGGGGGTGTCTATTCCGCCGCTTCCCGGCGGGCGATGGCGCTGCGCACCAGCTCCAAGCGCACTTGGTCGGGAGCCACGCGAATCTGGATAATGTCGTCCTTCAGGCTGATGATGGTGCCCCGGATCCCGCCGGTGGTAACCACGCGATCGCCATTCTTCAGCGCTCCCAGCATCTGCTGGGCTTGGCGCTGCCGGCGTTGCACGGGCAGAATCAGGACGAAATAAAAGATGCCGAAGATGATGGGAATCAGCAGCAGGCTGGCGTCCGCGCCCCCCGCGCCCGCCCAGAGTCCTGCCCCTGACATCCCCGGACCATGGCTGGCCAGAGCGACCAAAACCTTTGCGGCGACCACTTCCTGCAACGTTGCTCCTGTGGCGTCCCCGCCCACGCCGCAGGGCGCGGCATCGGGTCGCCGATCCTCAAGAAATCGTTTGCCTAGCCGGTAATGGTGGAAACTTCCGGACGGGCTTGGGCGCGTACCGCAGCCCGAAGACTGGAATAGGCGCCAACCGAGAGAGCATGACGGACTCGCCGCATGGTGTCAAGGTAGTGATGGACGTTGTGGTAGGTGTTCAGCATGCCACCCAGCATCTCGCCAGCTTGAAAGAGATGGCGCAGGTAGGCCCGTGAGTAACGGCGGCACACCAAGCAATCACACTCCGGATCGATCGGCCTTGGGTCACGCGCATAGGCCGCATGTTTGATCTGCAGTCTTCCCTGACGGGTGAAGAGCAGGCCGTTGCGGCCACTACGCGTTGGCAGCACGCAATCCATCATGTCCACCCCCAACCCGACGTACTCCACCAGTTCTTCCGGTGTCCCCACCCCCATGACGTAACGTGGCTTATCGGCGGGCAGATGCGGCAGGCTGGCGGCGGCGACGCTATAGGTCAGCTCGCGCGGCTCGCCCACCGAAAGCCCCCCCAGCGCATAGCCCGGGAAGTCGAGCTCAACCAAACGGGCGGCGCACTCGGCGCGCAAATGCGCCTCCATCCCACCCTGCACGATCCCGAACAGGGCTTGAACGTGGGGCGGAGCCGCGCCACGTTGCACGCTGCGGCCGAGCTCCGCCGCCTCCCAAGTGGCGCGCGAGCGTGCCGCCCACCTCAGGGTCAGCTCCATCGAGGTCCGAGCCTCCACGTCACTCGCCGGGTACGCCGTGCACTCGTCGAACACCATGATGATGTCCGCTCCCATGGCGAGCTGCACCTGGATGGAGAGCTCGGGTGTGAACTGATGCTCACTGCCATCCAAGTGCGAGCGAAACGTCACCCCGGCTTCCTGTACCCGGTTCAGCGTTTTCAGGCTAAACACTTGGAAGCCGCCGCTGTCGGTCAGGATCGGATGCGGCCATGACATGAAGCGGTGCAACCCGCCCATCTCGCGGATCAATTCATGACCGGGGCGGAGAAAAAGGTGGTAGGTGTTGCCTAGAATGACTTGGGCATCGAGCTCTTCGAGCTGGCCTTGGGTGAGCGCCTTGACCGTCGCCCGCGTTCCCACCGGCATGAAGGCGGGAGTCTCAATCACACCGTGCGGAGTGTGCAGGCGTCCCAGACGTGCCCCGCTGCCGGGGTCCTGGGCGAGCAACTCGAAGCGGAAACCGTCCACCCGGCAATAGTAGCCGGTACGCGCGCCTGCGGTCCGAGATCTCGGTGCACAGTGGCCGACATGGCGGACTCAGAACGGATTGCACCCCGCACTCCCTGTCTAGGGAAATAAAGCCGCATACGCCACGGTGACCAGCACAAAGACGCCCCAGAGCGAGAAGCTCAAAGCCAGGCCGTTACCGGGTTTGTCCTTGCGGCTGAGCGCGGCGAGTCCCAAGCCGAGCAGCACCACGCTCCAGATCACGAAAAGGTCCAGCCGCTTCGCCAGCGTCAGCAGCACCGCTCCCGTGCTGGTTGGGTCCATAAAATACGCGGCGTTCGAGGCGATGGGGTTTTCGAGCGGAATGCTGGCCGGGTCGGGATGCACGGCAAAAATCGCGGTCGCCAACAAGTACAGCACCGTCATGGGCAGCAATGCGTGGCTCACTATGCCCAATACCTGCTTGAAACGGGCCTGCAGGCCCATCAGAAAGTTCGCCGCCGCAAAAAAGATGGCGGCGAAGAACACCATCTGCAGGGGAACAAAGACCCAGGAGAGACCGAACTGCCAAGGCAGAAAGCGGGCGACCGTCTGCACCTGAGCGGCAAACTGCTGTGGATCCATCTCTTGGCCGTGCAACTTCGTTCGCAGAATCTGCTCCGCCATGGCGGTCGCACCCACGCGGTGCAGTGCGACCCAGCCGAAAGCCAACGCCACGGCCCCCTGCACCACCCAAGTCAAGATGAAGTGGGGCTCGCGGACAAGATCGGCCATGACCTTCTGCGGGGCATAAAAGACGCCCAGCAAGCGAGCGGGCGAGGACATCTGGCGGGGTTCAGCAGCCGGAATGGGAGTGGGGGTTGGGGTCGCCATGGGTGTCTGTAGTTCCTACGCCGAGCGGTGGTGAAAATATCACATTTGCGATGCCCGTCATTGAGGCCCTGGCGCGTGACTGCGGCACAATGGGCGCCATGCGGAAGCTGGGTCCCTGGATGGTGAGCGGGTGGTTGCTGGGCGGGTTCCTGGTGGGCTCGGCATCGAAGCCAAACGCGTTCTGGAAGCCACAGACCAGCCCGACCCGCGCCTCGCTGCGCGGTGTCGCGGCCGTTTCCACGCGCGTGGCCTGGGCCAGCGGGGCGCAAGGTACGGTGTTGCGCACGCTGGATGGCGGGGTTCACTGGCGGCTGATTCCCGCCCCGGGCGACGCGAGGCTTGATTTCCGTGCCGTCTCGGCGTTCTCGGCACTCCGGGCCGTGCTGGCCAGTAGTGGCCTTGGCCCCCTCTCGCGCATTTACACGACTGGCAACGGTGGCCGAAACTGGAAACTACGGTTTCAAGGACGCGATCCCGACATCTTTCTCGACGCCCTGGCGTTTTCCGACCCGCGGCATGGGCTGGCATTGGGCGACCCGATCCATGGTCGTTTTCTGTTGCTGCGCACGCGCGACGGCGGCGCCCACTGGGTCGCCCTGGAACACGCTCCCCGGGCGCTCCCGGGTGAGGGCGCCTTCGCGGCAAGCAACAGTTGTCTCCAATTACGGGGAAGACGTGAGATCTGGTTCGCCAGCGGTGGCTCGGTGGCGCGCGTTTTCCATTCCACCGACGCCGGCGAAACCTGGTCGGTGGTCACCCCCCCGATTCGCCAAGGTTCGGCCGCGGCGGGAGTTTTTTCCTTAGCCTTTTGGCGGGCACAGCATGGTGTCGTGGTCGGCGGCGACTACCAGAAGCCAAGCGATTCAAACGGCACAGCCGCCGGGAGCAGTGACGGGGGACAACGCTGGACGGCTGCTGCGCAACCGCCGCTTGGGTATCGTTCGGCCGTCGCCGTGCTGCCGCACGCTGGACAGTTCTGGCTGGTCGCGGTTGGCACGTCCGGCACGGACATTTCGCGGGACGACGGTCAACACTGGACGCCCCTCGGAACAACCGGTTACAACAGCCTCGGCATGATCGGACCGACGGGTTGGGCGGTGGGACCGGATGGGCGTATCGCTCTTATAACCCTCCCGGGGTCGGCCAAGTGAATCCCCCATAGACCTGCCGCGCAAAGCAGCGCACAATCCGCCCTACGGGCTGCGCCCTGAACCTCCCATGACGAGCTGGCTCAAGGAATTGCAGCCGCGCTGGCGGCGGACCGCGTGGTGGATTTCCACCGCGACACTCGCCCTCCTCTACGCCGGGCTGGGACTAGTCCAGACTGGCGGAATCTTCCCCTTCCGGACCATCTATCTCGGCATGACCCCCGTCTGGCTTCCGGCCGGACTGGCCTTGGGTGTCTTGCTGCTGTGCGGTCCTGAGTTGTGGCCGGGGGTGGCACTGGGAAGTTTCATCCTCAGCGACACCTTGGCCCATGTCCCTCTACGGGCACTGGGTCTGGCCCTGGCCAACAGCGTGGCGTGGGGACTGACCGCCCTCGTGCTGCGCCGCAAGCTGCGTCCCGATCTGGGCCGTCTGCGTGATGTCTCGCTTTTGGTGCTGGTTGGCATCCTGGGCGGTTCGGCAGCTGGGGCCTCGCTCGGCGTTGCCTCCTTCCTGCTGAACCGGGTCGCGCCCGGGATGAGCCTGAGTTTGCAGTGGTGGATCTGGTTTCAGAGCGACGTCATGGGTTGCTTGTTGCTCACTCCGCTGCTGCTCAGTTGGTGGGCGGAGCGCCATCCCCGCTTCAATTTCGCACGTATCGTGGAAGGGCTGGTCCTGCTCAACCTGGTCGGCTGGGTGAGTCGTATTTATTTCGCGGGCACGCCGCAACCTTGGTTGCATCTGTCCCCCCTGCCCTACCCCTTGGTACCCTTCGTCATCTGGGCGGCGTTACGATTTGGACAACGCGGGGTCACCAGCAGCACGGCGGTGGCAGCAGCGGTGGCCGTCCTGCACGTCGCATCGCCGGGTAGCTTGCAACCGGAAGCCTATCTGGGTTTCTCCGCCTTCCAACTCGAACTCGGCATGGCGGCCATCTCGGGCATGCTTCTGGCTGCCGCCCTCGCTCGCGAACGGCAGGCCGAGGCGGCGCGCCGCGCCAGCGATCAGCTCTATCGCAACATCGTCGAAACCGCCGAGGAGGGCGTGTGCCTGCTTGATGCCGAGGCCTGCATCACCTTCGTCAACCAGAAGTTTTGTTCGCAACTGGGCTATGCCGCATCGGAGATTCAAGGTCTCCCGATCACCACCCTGCTCGCGCCGGACGAACGGGCGGGATTCACGTCGCGCTGGGAGGGACGCCGCCAGGGATTGCGCTCGCGCAGCGAGATCCGCTTTCGCCGCAAGGACGGCGCGGAGTTCTTCGGCCTCGTTTCCGGCAGCCCCTCGTTCGATGTCGAAGGGAAATTTCTTGGAGCGGTCGGGCTGATCAGCGATGTGACCGTGCAACGCCTGGCGCAAGAAGCGCTCCGCGACTCCGAGGTTCAGTACCGCCGGCTCTTCCAGGACAACGCCCTGCCGATGTACATCTATGACGCCGAGAGCCTGACAATCCTCGAGGTCAATGAAGCCGCTGTTCGCCATTATGGCTACACCCGCGAGGAATTCCTGGGTATGACCATCAAGGACATCCGCCCTCCCGAGGATGTTCCCGACCTGCTGCGACGCTACGCGCAGTTCAATACCGCGTTGCGCAATTGGGGGGTCTGGCGGCATCGCAAGAAAAACGGCGAAGTCATCTTCGTGGAAGTCACCACGCATCAGATCATCTTTGCCGGTCGGCGCGCCCACCACGCCCACATGCACGATGTGACCGAGCAGCGGCAAGCCGAGCGGGCGTTGCAACGCGAGCGCGATTTTGGGACCACGGTAATGGACACGATGGGGAACCTCCTCATCGTGGCGGATCGCCAGGGACGCGTCGTGCGCTTTAATCGCGCCTGGGAGCACTTGACCGGAGTTCCGCTCGAACAGGCCCGCGGCAAAACCATCTGGGAACTGTTTCTTCCCGACACGGTCGGTGCCGCCGCGCAGCATCTTTTCGCCGAGCCGGGCCCCGAGCGCCTTAAGCGCGAAGGCGAAATTGATATTCTCGTCCGCCACGGGGAGCGCCGCACCATAGCGTGGGCCTGCACTTGGGCGTCGGATGCCGACGGCGTGGAATACATCATCGCCGCCGGCACCGACATCACGGAACGCCGACAACTGGAGGACCAGTTGCGGCAGGCGCAGAAGATGGAGGCGATCGGCCGGTTGGCGGGAGGCGTGGCCCACGACTTCAATAACCTGCTCACTGTCATCTCCGGTTACTCGCAACTCGCGCTGCGCGAACTGGGTCCGGAACATCCCCTTTACCCCAAGCTCTCCCAGGTGGACAAAGCGGCAACTCGCGCCGCCGCCTTGACCGGCAAACTTCTCGCCTTCAGCCGACGCCAGGTCCTGCAACCCCGCGTGCTTGATCTCAATGCGGCAATCGTCAACCTCGACGGGCTGCTGCGGCAGATGGTGGGCGGCAAGGTGCAAGTGGACACCGACCTGGCCGCAGGGCTTCTCCCCATCAAAGTCGATGCCACGAATCTCGAACAAATCGTGATCAACCTTGCCGTCAACGCGCGCGACGCCATGCCAGAAGGCGGCCGCCTCCTCATCAGCACGCGCTGCGTGCCGCCCCCCGCGGGAATGGCCGGTGCCGAGCGGGGTGACTATGTCCAGCTCAGAATCAGTGACAGCGGTCAAGGAATGGATGCGGCGACACGGGCGCGCATCTTCGAGCCCTTCTTCACCACCAAGCCCATTGGAAAGGGCACCGGTCTCGGCCTGGCCATGGTCTACGGATCGGTGAAACAAAGCCAGGGGCACCTTGAAGTCGAGAGCGCTCCCGGCCAGGGCACCTGTTTCGCAATTTATTTTCCTCGCAGCGACGATCCTCTTCCTGCGCCCGAGCCATCCCCTGAAACACCCGCGCTTCCCTCGCGGATCTTTTCGATTCTGGTGGTGGAAGACGAAGAGGATGTCCGCCAAATGACCTGCGAGATCCTGCAACAGCAGGGCTACCGGGTCCATGCGGCAGCCAGCGGCCAGGAGGCTCTGGTCATCTGGCGGCAGCACCACGCCACGATGGACCTGCTGCTAACCGATTTGTCCATGCCCGATATGGGGGGTGAAGAACTGGCTGGAGAGTTGCAGCAGGAACACCCAAATCTGAAGGTCCTTTTCATGTCCGGGTATACGGACATGGATAGCGTCGCCGCCCGACCGGCCATTCTCCTGGAGAAACCGTTCAGTCCGGCGACGCTCGTGGCGCAAGTAAGCACGATGCTCGAAGCCCGCCAGCGAGCAACGGGCGCGAACTAAGAAGACGTCCCTCCTGTCCCGCGACACCACGTGCGGCACCAAGACTGGCCGTTCTTCCCCGCTCAGGTCTCCAGGGCACGCCGGATGCGCGGCATCAGGGCCGGGAGACTGAACGGCTTGGCCAGATGGTCGAAGGCGCCCAACTCCCGCGCCCGAACGATCTCCGCCTCGACATCGGTCAGCACGATCACGCGCAGGGATGGCACGATTCTTTCCTGAGAGAGCCGACGCAAGAGCGAGAATCCCTCCATGGCGGGGAGGTCCAGGTCGAGCAGCAGCACTTTGGGACGCACCGAGGGTGCCGCGCCGGTCAGCGCCTCAAGGGCAGCCAGTCCGGTGGCGAATCTGCTGACCCGGTAGCCGCGCGTGTTCAGCGCCTGCATCAGCACGTCTTCCCACTGCGCCTCGCCCGCAACCAGTACGACATCGAAGTTCGAACTGTCGTGGTCCGCAGTCTGCAGCCCGGTGCCCACCCCCAGCACGCGATTGCGACCGTTCTGTTTAGCCGTTTGTAGGGCCAGATCAGCGGCCCGATAAAGAAGAGGGAATACCAAGCCGTCCTCAGGGTACTGCGCCACACCGGCGCTGAAGCAGACGCCGAAGACCGCCCCGTCGGGGGTCGCGAAACTCTCTCCGCGCAGCATTTCCAGCATCTCAGCCAGGCGTTGTACGCCGTCGCCACGCATCATGCCGTACATGGCGACGAGGAACTCTTCCCCTCCCCAGCGCGCCACCACGTCCTCGCCGCGGAACGTGCGCAACAGCAGCTCACTCAGTCGCGTCAGGACCTGATCCCCGGCGAGATGGCCGTACTGGTCGTTAACCCGTTTGAAGTGGTCCACGTCGAGAATGGCCATCGAGATGGGCTGCTGGCGGCGCTGCGCCAACTTGAAGAACTGCTCCACCGAGGCGATCGCCTTCCGGCGGTTCATCAGTCCGGTCAAGGGATCGGTCTCGGCGAGCGATCGCAGCAGGCGCGAGCGCTCCAGACGATTGCGCAAGCGGTTGACCAACTCGGTGCTGATGATCGGCTTGCTGACGTAATCGTCGGCGCCGGCGGCATACAACTGGTCCACAACCGCAGCGTCGGTGTGCGCGGTCAGAAATAGGACCGGCAGGTCGCGCCATTGGGCATCCTGGCGGATCACGCGACAGAGTTCAATGCCTCCGACCTCCGGCATATCGACATCCAACATGATGAGATCGGGGCGGGTATCGCCCAGCACCTGCCAAAAACGTCGTGGCTCCTGCAGCGTGGTCAAGCGGATGTTTTCCGCTTTCAGCAGCGCTTCGAGGATGTGCAGCACCTGCGGGTCGTCATCGAGCGCCAACACCGTGGATGCGGCCCCCTGTTGCCGCTGCCAGGTTTCCAGCACGGCAGCGAACACTTCGCCTGGGTCGAGGGTCTTCGACAAAAAGCCCTGCCCACCCAGCTTCACCACCTCAACACGATCGGTGAACGACTCGCGGGCGGTCAGCACGAGCACTGGAATCGGGGGTTGCATGGCGCCCAACTCGCGGAGGAGCCTCCACGCGCCGTCAGTCGCGCCCGGAATGTCAAGGTCGAGCAGCACCGCATCCGGGCGGGCAACCACCCATTGGCGCGCCGCGTCGGGGTGGGCTGCCCTCGCGGCGCGCCAACCGCGGACCCGCGCTTCGGTCTGCAGGCGCTCCGCCAGCCCGACGTCCTCGCCCACAAACAACAACAATGGGCCGCTGGGCTCGGGAACAGGGACTGCCGCAGGCGCAGAGTGGCGCGTCTGGCCCAGTTCCTGCCGTAGGTGCGTGACCAGGACAGCAAGCCACCGTGCCTGCTCGGCGCCCAGCACCCCATCGCCTTTCAACATCTGCTCCGCTTCGCGCGCCAATTGCGAGCTTTCAATGAAGCCGAAGGTGCCCACTGCACCGGCCAGCTTGTGCGCCTCGCGCTCGGCCTGGAGGCGCAACACAGGAGCCAGGGCGCCGCTCTGCAGCTCCGACGCGGCCCGGTCCAGCACGTCCACCCGTTCCAGCGCGGTGCCTTGGAAGCGCTCCCAGAGCTTGGCCACCGCCAGTCGCGTCTTCTCCTCCTTGGCGGCCATGGCGGGTGAGCGACCCGATGGCGATGGCTCAGCGGCCGCAACGGTCGCAGCGAACGCATGTTCCGCTGCAACCAGGTTGGGAGGCTCCGCCGCATGCCCGGGATGCGAGGGCGGGCGACGACCGGGTTCCTCAGCAGCAACATTGGCCCGCGTATCATCCGCGGCCGCAGGCGCAGCTTTAGGCACAACGTCAGGGGTAGCGTTCGGCGCTGTATCTGGAGCGCGGTTCGTCTTCGGGGTCGGTAGGGCTCTGGACGCGGCGGCGCGCGGAGCCGCGGCCAATGGGGTCGGAATCGGCGCCTCAAGCACCGTGGCGACCGGCGACGGGGTCGAAGCCGGAGAGTGACCCACGTGGAGCGGAACAGCCTCGCGCGTGGCAGGCGCCGGACGATCGGCAACTGGGCTGCCGGGCGCCGCCGCGAGGGTCTGTACCACGGGCACCCAAGCCGCGAGTTCGGCCATGCCCGCCAGCGCCTGCAGCACCTGCGGCGCGGTCACGGGTTGCAGGAGCACCGCTTGTGCGCCCTTGCGCGGGCGTTTGCGCAGTTCTTCGGGCGCGAGGCAGTAGACCACCGGCAAATCCAAACCCATGCTGCGGACGCGCCGCAGCACCTCCACCGCGGGCGGATCGGCCACGCGATGGTCGAGGATGAGGGCAAGATAGGGAACACGCGCCACGCGTTCCAGCGTCTCCCGCCCGCTGTACACCCCCTCGATTTTCGCAGCGGGCCAGGCTCGGCGCAGCGCCTCGACCAGTACCGGCTCCAGACCCGCCGCCAAAATCGAGGGGGATCCCTTCAAGCGTTATACCTGCCAACCCAGCACGCCGGCCACCTCGTCGGCCAGCGTCAAGGGATCGAAGGGTTTCGCCAGTACGGCCTTCGCGCCGAGATCGGCCAGCCGCCGGCGATCGGCCGACTGCACCTTGGCGGTCAGCAGAATCACGGGAATGTTGCGTGTGGCGGCGTTGGCTTGCAGGTTCTGGAGGGTTGTCGGACCGTCCATCTCCGGCATCATGACATCCAGCAGAATGGCATCGGGTTGCTCGCGCTCGGCGATCGCGATTCCTTGCGCACCACCGTTGGCGGTCATTACCTCCCAGCCCCCCACGGTCTCCAAGCTGACCGTCGCCACCTCGCGAATGTCATCTTCGTCATCAATCACAAGGATGCGCTTTACACTCACGTTGGGTTTTCCTTCGCGGCAGGACGTCGGCACCCCCTGGTATGGTCTGGCGCCCGCGACGCGGCGGACGGGGAGCAGTGTTCCCTGGCCCACACTGCGCCCGATTTTGAATTGCAGAGTTCCCCGAGAGTGTAGCCGTGCCCAGAGGCCGGGTCAATTGAAGCGCAGGGTCCGAACGGTCCCTGGGGAGCGGGTCGGCGGCGAGTGGGTGGGCGCCGCGAATCGTCAGTGCGCGCCCCCGACGAGTAGCACGACCGCCCCCCGCGAACCGTCAGCCCCGCAGCGTTTGGCGGAACAATTCGCCTTTTGCCACGACGGTTTTCAGAATGGAATCAACCCGGCCGGCCATTACCAGCGTCGAAGCGAGAAGCGGAAGCACCCCTCGCGCGGGGGGGCCGCCCCGGGAGGTATCTTGTGATCGTCTTATGGTGGATCATCGTCGGCTTGATCGCTGGCTGGGCGACGGGCAAACTCATGCGCGGCTCCGGGTTCGGAGTGGGCATGGATATCGTCGTGGGCATCATCGGCGCCGTCATCGGCGGCTGGCTCATGCGTGCGTTGGGCTTCGCGGCGCGCGGCGGCATGATCTACACCATCCTGGTGGCCATCTTAGGGGCCGTGGTGCTCACCTGGATCATCCGCCTGGTAGCTGGTGATCGCGGCGGTAGCGGAGGCATGCGGCGCGCGGCGTGAGTGGCCGTCAGGAGAAGCGCCGGGATCGTCCCGCCCCATACGCTAGAGTGTGCCGCTCCGCATCCCCTCGGTGATGAAGGCGGCGGCGCGCGCCGCCAGCGCCATGATGGTCAGGGTGGGGTTCTTCTCCGTCGCACTCGCAAAGCTGCTGCCATCCACCACGAACAGCGTCTTTGCTTCGTGGGCTTGGCTGTGGCGGTTCAGGACCGAGGACTTCGGGTCTGCCCCCATGCGCGCGGTCCCGGACTCGTGGATGCTCCAGCCGGGTGCCAACAGGTCGCGCTTAATCCGTACGTTCTCAAACCCGCCCGCGTGCGCCACTTCCTCGGCCACCGCCGCCATGTCCTTGGCCATCGCCAGTTCGTTCTCACCCCAGCTCACGTGGAAGCGCAGCACCGGAACGCCCCAGACGTCTTTCACCTCCGGATCCAGACCGACGTAATTGTCCGGGCGGGCGATTACTTCGCCGAATGCCGTCATTCCGATCGGCGCCATTCGCCACTTGCGCACTGTGTTCTTGAGTTCGGCTCCGAATCCTGGCAGCTCATGGGCAAACCCCGGATAGGCGGACGAACCTCCCCCGGTCTCGCAGCCATAGCCGCGCAGAAACTCCTTGCTACGGTTCGACCCGACGTTGCGAAAACGCGGGAAGTAGGGAAAGGAACCGTCCGAGCGTCCGTCATCGGGATGTGCCGCAACATAGGGCGCTCCTTGTAAGGCCGGCACCATGGCCTCGAACCCGGGGCCCATGATCTGTTCCGCATAGTTCCGGCCCACCTGATCTGAACCGTTGGCCATCCCGTTCGGGTACAGGCGAGATTTGGAGGCCAGCAAAAGGCGCGTCGTCTCCAAACTCGAAGCCCCCAACACCACCACCCGAGCCTGAGCGGCGTGCTCTTGTCGGGTTGCCGTGTCCAAGAAGCTGACGCCGTTCACCTTGCCGTTGGCGTCATGATCCACACGAAAGACGACCGAGCCCGGGCGCAGCGTGAGTCGACCAGTGGCCAGCGCCGGTGGAATCAGCGCTCCTAGAGAACTGAACGAGGACCGCGTGGCGCAAACCCGACCGCAGTGCCCGCAGTAATGGCACGGAGGACGTCCGTTGTGGGGCTTGGTCACAATGGCGGAGCGCCCGTGAATCAGGCGACGCCCGGTCTTCGCCACCGCTGTGCGCAGAAACTGTTCGGCGCACGACAGCGCCACCGGCGGTTGAAAATAGCTGTCCGGCAATTGCGGCAAGTGCTCCGCCGAGCCGGAGACGCCAACCAACTTTTCGACGTGCTCGTACCACGGCGCTAAATCGTCGTAGCCGATGGGCCAGTCCGCCCCCGCGCCGTCATAGCTGTGCGCTTTGAAGTCTTGCGGGCTGAAACGCAGCGATACCAGGCCCCAATGCAGCGTCTTGCCGCCCACGGTGCGCGCCCGCACCCAGACGTACTTCGTGCCGGGAGCGGTCGTGTAGGGATTCTTGCGCTCATCAACAAAATTCTTCTTGTTCCATCCGTTTGCGGCGTAGCAGTAGGTGGCTCGCTCACGCGGCGGGATGCCGCCCCGGAAAGGCATCTCATAAGGAGGCGTGTGGTGCTGGTAATCCGTCTCAATATTGGTCTGCCCCCCGGCCTCGAGCAGCAGCACCTTTGCGCCACGCATGACCAGTTCGTGCGCGGCCATGCCACCCGCCGCCCCGGACCCCACCACGATGGCGTCGTATGGCGTTCCCAGCGCTGCCGTGCTTGAACTGATATGGGGATGAGCGAGAGCGGCGTGAGGTGTGGGCATGGGAACTCCCGACCAATGGACGATCCACGAAATTATAAGGCGGAAACCGACGCTAATCGTTGAGGCTCGCCGAGACGGCTTGGAAGTGAGTACTGAGGCGGGTCGGTTTCAAAAACCGCTGACGTGTTCGGGTTGTCTTGGGCGTTTCGCTTTTTACATTTTTAACAAGTCGTCCCACGCCCTATTTTCAGTGCCTCCGGCTTGCACCCTGATCGAGGACAGTGTAGCGTTCAGGGAAGCGTGGATCTCCCCCTATCCTCCTGCTCAATCCCGGTTTGGTCGCCGGACACATCGAGGCACCTAAAAATGGCAAAGTGTTGGCATTTCCCTCTGAGCTGTGCACTGCTTTTCGCCTTGGGCTGGACGCCTGGCTTAACCGCCCAAACGAAGATCTCCAGCTCTCCCCAAGCGGCAGCCGCGCGCGAACAGCGCGAAGCCGATGATCTGCCGGCGCAGCGCGCGGCATGGTTTCTGCATGCTCGCCGCTCGCCAGATGCTCAGAGCGCGGCGGCGCACCGCTTGCACGCCATTGAACAGCGCAACGCCATACCATTCGTTCCGCGAGCCCCGGAGCGGTTGCAGAGCGCCGCCGGTCGGCTGCCCGATGCCACTCCCCTCCCCACCTCGGGAACATGGAGTGAGCGTGGCCCGAAGCCGCAGAGCGATCCCAACTACGGCAATGTCGCCGGCCGCGTGACCAGTGCGGCGATTGATCTCAAGAACGATCCTTCGGGCAACACGGTCTATGTGGGCTTAGCCTATGGCGGCGTTTGGAAATCAGTCAATGCCCAGAGCGGATCGCCTGTGTTCGTCCCGCTAACGGACGGACTCCAAAGCCTCTCGGTGGGAAGCATCGCACTCGATAGCACGACCAACCCGGCCACCATTTACCTGGCGACCGGCGAGCAAAACAATTCTATCGACAGCTATTACGGCGTGGGCATCTTCAAGTCTGGCAATGGTGGCCAGTCGTGGACTCTGGCCAGTGGTGACACCACCGGACATTCCTTCAAAGGTCTTTCCTTCTCGCGCATCCTGGTGGACGCGCAAAACCCCGCCATTCTACTGGCCGGCGCGGGCGGCGGCGGCTTGTCCACCGGTCTGAGCTTACAGCGTGGTATCTACCGCTCCGCCGACGGTGGCGCCACGTGGGTACTGGCCTTCCAGACTCCGGCGGGAAACTCCTGCACCGACCTAGTTTACGAGCCAACGGCCAAGGCGTATTACGCCGCCATGCGCAATTTCGGGTTTGTGAAGTCGCTGGATCAGGGTCTAACTTGGACGCCGCTCCCGACCCCGTTTGCCAATAATGTCGCGGTCATCTTGCAGGGCGGCAGCGGTACTCCCAACTTTGCGCGCGCTGCCCTGGGTGCGCAAAACGGCGTGGTGTGGAGCCTGATCACCGATGGCAAGGGCGCGCCTTCAACTCCAACGCCCTGCACCGGCACCTCCAGCACCTGCGACACCGGTCTGGTGCAGTCCACCAACGGCGGAACGACGTGGACGCCCATTGCTATCCCAACCAATCTTTACGGCGCCAATTCGCAGGGCTTCTACGATCTCTACGTGGCCCAACCGCCCAGCGGAACGGGCTTGATTGTCGGCGGGATTGATACGTGGACGACGCCGTCCATCACCGGTCTCAACACCGTCTGGACCAATACCACCAAAGCCTATACCACGGGAAATGTGCACCCAGACGAACACGCCCTCGCCTTCATCGACGCCACCCACTGGATCGTCGGAAACGATGGCGGTGCTTGGGTCACGCCTGACGGCGGCACCACGTATAACAACCTCAATGCCACCTTGGGCGGCATTCAGTTCATCAGCGTCTCGGCCGACCTCAGCAACGCCACGCTGTTTGGCGGCTCGCAGGACAACGGCACCGCTAAGGGGGGAACCGGTACCGCCTGGACATCCATCTTTGGCGGCGACGGCGGCTACACTGGCACCAACCCCAATAACACCTCCGAGTACTTCGTCGAAAACAACAACGTGAACCTGCAGTACTCGCTGGACGCCGGGCTCTCCTTCCGCACCGTGGTCGACAAAACCACGATCTCCGATTCCTCGTCGTTCTATGTTCCCTACAGCGTTTTTCCGGGACCCAGCAACCAAATGTTGCTGGGGACGACCCGCATCTGGCGTGGCCAGGTGCCGCAAAACAACACCTACATCACTGGTACCGGCTGGTCCGCCGTCAGCCCCACGCTGACCACGGGCAGCGGGTTCGTGACCGGCATCGCCATCGCGCCTTCCGCGCCGGACAGTGTCTACGCCGTCACCGATGACGGGCACGCAGTCACCTCGACCAACGCGACACAAACTACGCCAACCTTCACCGACGTCACCAACGGAGCACTGGGAACGTTGGCGCGTCCGTTTGGGGCGGTTGCCGTTCATCCCACCAATCCCTCGATCGCCTACGTGGGCGTGCAGGGCTTTGCCACCGGGCACGTCTTCAAGACCACCGACGGCGGCAACACTTGGACGGACATTACCGGCAACCTGCCGGATGCTCCGGTCAACAGCATCCTCGTCGACCCAACGCTTCCCAATAACCTCTACGTGGGAAGCGATGTCGGCGTCTTCGTAGCCACTGATGGCGGCAGTGCTGGAGAAACCTGGCAACAAGTTGGCGCAGGTCTACCCGGCACCACTGTCTTTCAATTGAACTTCGGCGGCAGCGGCGCCAGCCGTGTCCTAATCGCCGCCACCCATGGTCGCGGCGCTTGGACCATCGCACCTCTCGGTACCGCGACTCCGGATTTCGGTCTGACTTTGAGTCCGGCGACTCAGTCGGTGCAACCCGGATCCAATGCCACACTCACGGTTGGCACGCAGGCCTTGAATGGCGACACTGCCCAGATCAGCTTGAGCTGCATCGCGCCCAGTAGCGGCTGCACCTTCAATCCCGGAACCGTCAGCCCGGGCGCGTCCTCCACATTGACCGTGGCCGCAAGCAACCTGAGTCCGGGCAATAACACCATCACCGTAAAGGGCACGGATGGCACCAACACCCACACGCAGAGTGCAACCGTCACCGTGGTGCAGCCCGACTTCACCATCGCCGCGTCCCCGGCATCGGTGACCGTAAATCAGGGCGGAACCGCCACCTACACTGTCACGCTGAATTCAACCAATAGCTTTGCCGGCGTGGTGAGCGTCACTTGCGGCGGTAATCCGAACAGCTCGACTTGCTCAATGTCACCCTCCACGGTCACGCTGACGCCGGGTGGCAGCGGCACGACGTCGCTTACCGTGCAGACCCAGAGCACCGTGGCTCCGGGGTCGTCCACCCTGACGGTGACCGGCACCAGCAGCATCAGCGGAGCCGGACCGCACACCGCCAGCACAACCTTGGTGGTTGCTACACCGACGTTCAGCGTCAGCTCTACCCCCGGAAGCGCCACGGTGACCGCCGGGCAAACCGCCACCTACGCTCTCAGCATCACCCCATCCGGGGGGTTCAACGGAACCGTGAACTTAACCTGCTCGGGCGCGCCCACGCTCGCCAATTGCAGCCTCAGTCCTGCCTCCGTGACCATCAGTGGGGGAACGGCCGGCAGCAGCACCCTGACCGTCACCACCACGGCACGTTCCATGATTCCCGTTCTACCATCGCCGTGGCGGATGCCGCCCACCTATCTCTGGGTTCTTGCCTTTGCCGCGATGGCAATGTTCACCCGCAGCCTCCGCAAGACGACACCGGGGCGTCGGGCGTGGGTGGGCGCAACCGCCATCCTTGGCTTGGCATTGCTGGCCACCGCCTGCGGCGGAGGTGGTGGCGGTGGCGGTATCTTGAAACCGGGCACTCCTGCCGGCACGAGCACCATCACCGTGACAGCCACCTCGGGCAGCATCACGCAGACCGCGACGGTGAGCCTGACCGTGAACTAACGATCGCGGGCCGTTCTCGTTCGCTGGGCGGGCCGACTGGCCCGCCCTTTCTTTTGATCCCATGCCGCTTCCATCCTCTCTAGGGGACTTGACCGCAAGCCGTGCGACCGCCAAAAGAGTGTGCGCCCTGGCCATCATGGCCAAGGCGCCTAGCATGGGAAAATCCCGGCTTCGTGCCGCTCTTTCCACCACCGAAACGACAGCGCTGTCGTCTGCGTTTTTACAAGACACGTGGCAGCTCGCCACATGCTCCGCCTTTGATCCGGTGCTCTGCTTTGCGCCCGCGACGGCGGAAAGTGAGTTCCGAGAGGTGGTGCCGGCCGCGTGGATAACATCGGCACAACCGTTCGTCCAGGAGGGCGCCGACCTGACGACTCGGGTCATCCACGCTTTCCAACACCTCTTTGCCATGGGCTACGAGAACGTCGCGCTGATGAACAGCGACACACCCGATCTGCCCTTAGCCGCCCTGCAGACCGCCTACGCTCACCTCGTCACTCCCGGATCCAATCCCGGGATTGTCCTCGGTCCCACCGACGATGGCGGCTATTACCTGGTGGGATTGCACCGCAGCGCCAGTCTTCGTTTGGCTGCGCTGTTCGAGGGGATGGAGTGGAGTACGCCTCACGTCCTCGACGACACCCTGGCGCGCGCCACGGTGATGAATTTGCAGGTTCAACTTGGACCACCCTGGACGGATGTGGATACACCACCAGACCTCGATGCCTTGCAGGCGCGGCTTCGTGCCGCGGCCCCCAACATCGCCACGCGCACCCGGGCCGTGCTCGTGTGGACCGCGCCGCAGTGATGATGGTCGAAGCGCAGGCGCGGGCGCTTCAATCGCCCGTGAAGCGCTTCTGGTCAATTTGAAGCAGTTCCTCCAGCCGGGGAACCGCCGCTTCTTCCTGCGGAATCACCAGAACATTTCCTGTAAAGGGGTTGCGAACCCAGAGCTGGTGGCGCTGCGTTCCCATGTAGAACGCGCCTGCCGCCTCTGCCATGGCGGCATGCTCGGCAATGTGAGAAAACGGAGACGAGGGTTCATCGCCCATAGGTGCCACTACAACCGGTCCGTGCCACTTCTTGGGACGCGTTCGAGACCTCAAGGGAGTACGGGAACCGGCTTGAATGCTGGTTCGCCTCCCGGTGAACCGGCATCCAAACTGTCGTGACTTCTCGTCGGATTTCGCTGACACGAACCACCGCAGCGCGTTGTTGTACATGGCTGGGCGCGGCATTTTTGACGGTGGCACTTGCCCAGTACGGCTACATGGCGTTCGAACAACATCGCCTTGCAACCGTTGCAGTGACAGCAGGCGCCCACGAGAGTGTCCCAATGTCCACTCGCTTGGTGATCCCGAAGATTGCTTTGGACGACATGGTCGTCCATGGTACGAGCTATCGCGATCTTCTCGCCGGCCCCGGCCTACTCAAGGGAGCCCCCGAACCAGGAGCGCCGGGCAACAGTGTCATCGCCGGTCATCGCGATACGTTTTTTCGGCATGTAGCTGATCTTGTCCCCGGTGACACAATCTTCGTCGCCAGAAACGGCCGGGAGTTGCAGTTTGTAGTGCGCATGAAACGCATCGTGAAGCCGGCGCAGACGGAAGTGTTGCAATCGTCGCCTGAGAGCCGCCTCACGCCCGAGTTGACCCTTGTGACGTGCTACCCGACTGATTGGATCGGTCCAGCTCCGAAACGTTTGATCGTCACGGCCCGGGAGATGTCCCCGCCCTGAACATGCATTTCACTTCAGCGCCCACTCGGAATGGCGTCCTGTTGTTGCGCCACTTCGGGAGCGCGCCCACCGACAATGTGACGCGTGTTGTACTTCAAGCGGTAACGAAGATGCTCGAGCGACTCCGGCGTGCGAGCCGGGGTGGGGTACTTCAACCCATGCAACGGCAACGGGGTTACCCGATCCGGCAGGGCATCATAGAAATCTGTTGCCTTGGTAAAGCCGTCGGCGCAGAAGAAAAAGCTGCGGGTCCAGCCGGCAGGCAATGACGGCAACGCCGCGGCATCGAAACGCAAGGCCACTTCATCGCCCGAAGCCATGATGACGTACTGGTCGTCGGTCGCGGTCAGCAGCGCGCGTACATCCCCATAACGCGTGTAGTTTCCGTCAAGCTGATGGAAGCCAACGTCCCGTAGGCGTTGGTTGTAATCATAGGATTCCGGACTGCGCCGCACTTCGCGCGGATATCCCAAAAAGCGCAGATCCGCGCGACTGGCCTCGAGGTGATGAATGCGAATCGGCGCCTGGGGGTCGGGGGTTTCGACGTTGACCAGGATCTGATCCCAATAAATGGCGAGGTTGGTGTCGATTTTGACCCGGTAATCACCGCGCGGAAACGCCCCCTCGCGCAAGAGCTTCGAGAGGTCAATCACAACCGGGCGCGGCAAGCCGCCGGGCAGTCCGATCGAAGCAATGGCCTTACGCCAGCCGCCGTGACCATCGGGAACAGAAAGCGACGGCCACTCCACATCCAGCCCCGCCTGCAGAGCGGTCCATACCGTGGTCGGGAAATAGTATTCCGTCCAACCGTGGGCGACCAACTGCGCCCCTCGGGCTCCCGAAAGATCACCCAGGTCCAGGATCAGGCTGTGGCGGCCGACGAAGGGCGCGAACTGTGAACGAGCGTGAATTGGAGCATAGCGGCCGTCCACGCCGCGCAGTTGCGGGAGCAGATCGGCGCCACTCTCGTCGCTGGCAGCGCGAGGCAGCCGGAGGTTGCGAACCGTCCAGTACTTCCGTTGCGGAACCGGACCAATCGGCTGGTAAATATCATTACTGAAGACGTCGGAATCGGCTGGATGGTCCACCACGGTCAGCCGCGCCCGGTCCAGATAGATCACCTCTTCGAGCTGGTTGGCAAAGCGAAACTCGTAGCTGCCGTTCCTCAGCGCCACGGCATCTTTGGGCAGCTTGAGGCACTCCGAGGGCTGTGGACGATCGTAAATGGGCCGACCGACGCCCGGCGCGATCGCCGATGCGTTCCACTCTCCCACCACGCCAGGTCCGATGATGTCGGCGATGAATCGGAACTGCCTGCCATCCCACGAATAGAGCGTGGGGCAGGACCCGCCCTTTCGATCGAGTTCGTTGATGAGCCGGCTGGGTACGTGGCCAGGAAACTCCTCTTGTTCCACGCCGGTCGGCCACAGGACGCGCAGCGAATCGGCTTCCGATTGTTGTCCCAACCCGAAGGTCACGGAAGTCGCATTCTGTCCCAGGTACCCGGAGCCGGCCTGCACCTCGGCAAACTCGTGCAATCCGTCGGCACGAAGCGTGAGCTTGCTGCCCACGCCCTGCTTGTTGTCCTTCAAGCCGGCCAAGGCGATGCGCACCGAGTGATTGGCGTTTCCGCCCACATTGCGGAGGAGGATGGGCGGCCCGCCCGCTTGCGTGACCAGCAGGTCGGTGGCCCCGTCGCCGTCAAAATCCGCGGCAATCAAGCCACGCGCGTCGTGCACAGGTATCGCGTCCAACCCGGTTCGGTGCGTGACATCCTCGAAAGAACCGTCGCCACGATTGCGGTACAACCGCAGTACGGTCTTGCCGCGCACTTCGGCAATAAAAGCCAGGTCCGGGTAGCCGTCATTGTCGAAATCAAGCGCCGTCGCGCCCCAGCCCGCGGTGATCTGCCGATTGTCGGCAGGAAGCGGCGAGACACGAAAGCGCTTCGTGCCGGTTGCTCTCAGCAGCACGGGTGCTCCTGAGGCGCGAGTGAAGAACAGATCCATCCACCCGTCGTGGTTGAAATCGAACGTGACCACGCCGCGAGCGTCGTTGGCCGGATTGCCCTCCCAGGGCATCACCTCTTTGAACGTTCCGTCGCGCTGGTTCGAGAAGATGGCAGCCGGACCATGGGCGCGCGCCAGCACCACATCGATGTCGTGGTGATTGTCGTAGTCCGTCGCCGCCAAGCCGCGATATCCGCCGGGCTGCTGCCCGATGCGGGTACGTGCGGAGATTTCGGTGAAGCGTCCGGTTCCGGTGTTATGGAAAGCGCGGACTTTGCCGTCCGGCGCCGCGTCCGTCACCACAATGTCGAGAAAACCGTCGTGATCCAGGTCAATCAACGCCGCCGCGAGATGGTCACCCTTGCTTTGCAAGCCAACCTTAGCCGTCACATCGCGGAAACGATCCTGGCCCTCGTTATGCCAGAGCCATAGGCGCCCGCGGTCGGCCAGCAGCAGGTCGGGTTTTCCGTCGTTGTCGTAATCGCCCACCGCGCAACCCGCCCCGTGTACCGCAGGCGACAGCCCGGCGGAAGCGGTGATATCGCTGAAGCGCCCGTTGCCGAGATTGTGATAGAGCGCCGGGGCGCCGTTGCCGTTGACCAAAAGGACATCAGGCCGGGCGTCACCTTCCTCGATGACGCAGGCTCCCGAACCCAGCGCCGCCGCGCCCGTCGATCCCTGGTCGTGAAAGTGGATTCCGCTTGCCGCCGTGACGTCGACAAAATGAACCGGAACGCCCTGTGCCGCGGGTGACAGCCCCGGCGGAACCACATCCTCGGCCAGCGAGTACTGCCCCTCGTCGCCGTACTCCTGTCCCGCGGGCTTGTTCAACGGCGAACGTTTCCGCAGGTCTTGATAGCGGCGCAGATAAACCTGCGCCTTGGCTGCCTCGCCCTTGGCGCGATAGGTGTTGGAGAGACCAAAGACCGCGGACACGTCATCGGGATCAATCTCCAGCGCGCGCTCATAGTGACGCACCGCCTCGTCGTAACGCCGCAGATGGAACAACGAGAGCCCGGCATAGTAGTTGGCGCTCTTGTCGCGCGTGTCCGAAACCAGGACCTGCTGAAATTCCTTGACTGCCTCCTCGTACTCGCCGTGATTCTTATGGATCAGTCCCAGCACATAGTGGGCATGCAGATCATGGGGAGCGTGCAGAAGCACCTTCCCGAGGACGCGGCGGGCGTTCTGGTCCTTACCCGCCTCGTAAAATGCGATACCGAGGTTGACCTGCGCCTCGACCAGACGCGGGTCGTCATCCGAGGCCTCCTGAAATTGGGCCTGCGCCTTGGCGAACTCGCCGCGCGTCATGTAGGCCACGCCGCGATTGTTGGCGTGCAGTGCGGCCTCCACCTTGGCATCGGGCGGCGTCGCGGAAAGCTTCACGGTCGAAAGCAGAAGGGGAAACACCAGGAAGCAGGACTTGAGGGAAAGCGGCATGGGGGTCCGAACAGAATTCTACTCGACGCACCTGCCTTGGTGGAGCGTCGCGCTGGTACATGTGAACCCCCACCATTTGCCGGATCATCTGTTACGCTCAGCCGGAGACACATCAGCGCTTTTTTCTGATCTTTACGCATGATCCGCGAGACTGCCCGCAAGGTGTTGCTCATCGAAGCCGAGGCGCTGGCCGCGCTGGCGGAGCGCATTGACGCGCGCTTCGAACGCGCTGTCGAATTGGTGCGCGCCTGCCGCGGCCGCGTGGTCGTCACCGGAATGGGAAAAAGTGGCCTGGTCGCCCGTAAGATCGCCGCCACGCTTAGCTCGACCGGCACGCCGGCGCTGTTTCTGCATCCCGCCGAGGCGCTGCACGGCGATCTCGGCATGCTGGTCAAGGGCGATGTGGTCCTGGCGCTCTCCTACAGCGGCGAGACGCAGGAAATTCTTAACCTGCTGGGGCCCATCAAACGTCTCGGCATTGAGCTCATCGCCCTTACCGGCAATCCGGCAGCAACACTGGGCAAGGTGGCCGATGTCACGCTGGACGTCAGCGTGGATCGGGAGGCTTGCTCGATTGGCTTGGCTCCCACCGCCTCCACCTCGGCCGCTCTCGCCATGGGCGATGCTTTGGCGGTGACGGTCGCCGAGCTGCGTGGATTCAGCGAGCAGGATTTCGCCGGCTTGCACCCAGGCGGCAAGCTGGGCAAGAGCCTCACTCCGGTGGCGGAACTCATGCATACCGGCGAGGCCGTGCCTTGCGTCCGACTCGAAACGCCGTTCCAGGAAGTGGTCTATGAGATGAGCCGCAAGGGCTTCGGCGTCACCAGCGTTCTGGACGCGGCGGGCTGCGTGGCGGGTCTGATCTCGGATGGCGACCTGCGCCGACTCTTCACCAAGCATGGCAAGCAGGCGGTGGAGCTGCGAGCCGGGGAGTACATGACGCGCAATCCCATCACCATTCGTGCCGAAGAGCTGGCGCCCGCTGCGCTGCATCTCATGGAGACGCGCAAGATCACCGCCTTGCTGGTCACCGACCATGCCCGTCGCCTGCTCGGTCTCGTCCACCTCCATGACCTCTGGTCCACGCAGTTGTTCTAAGGCACTCCGTTTTGCCCAATGAGGTCAGGTGGGGGGCTGAGGGCGAGGGCAGACGAGCACGTACTCGACCGGTCACGGAGCTCCATGCGACTATGATTTTGCATGTCCTGTGATCGTCTTCCTGCCAGTGACCCTCCCACCATGACCACCACAGACGCTGCTCTCCGCGCCCGGCGCATTCGCCTGATCCTGTTTGACGTCGATGGAGTGCTGACCGACGGCATCATCTGGTTCTTTCCCACTGGAAAGACCACGGCGGACGAGTCGGGCAGCGCCGCCACCCCCGATAGCACTCTGCCGGCTGGAACAGCCATTCCGTCCGGCTCCATGATCGAGGTTAAGGGCTTCAATGCCCATGACGGTATCGGGCTGACCCTCGCGCGGCGCGCCGGCCTGAAGACCGGTGTGATCACCAAGCGCATCTCGGAATCGCTCGCTCTGCGCGCCCGCGATCTGCGCATGGACTTCGTGCGGCAGGGCGTGGAGCGGAAACGTGAAGCGTTGGATGCCATCCTCGCCGAAGCCGGGGTGACGGCGGAGGAGACTTGCTGCATGGGCGATGACATCATCGACCTTCCCATGTTGCGCGCGTGCGGCTTGGCCGCAGCGCCCGCCAACGCCCGTCCGGAGGTGTTGCGGTACGCCCACTTTGTCGCTGCTCACAACGGCGGGGCGGGGGCGGCCCGCGATCTGATCGAGTTCATCCTACGCGAACAAGGTCGCTGGGATGGGGCTGCCGCCGATTACGTCCAAGCGAGCGAGGAGAGATAGACGCCGCCGCATCGGCGAATAACCGCGGTTACTCGGCTTGTCACCCGCCATCTCGGCTTAGGCGCCGACTCGACGGGACAGAAGCAGCCATAATGAACTCATCTTTATGATGCCCTCGGCAGCCCGCGTTCTAGTGACCGTCACGGTATTGGCTCTGGCCTACCTGACGCAGCGCTTCTGGTTCTTGCAGACACGCCGTTGGGTATGGTTGCGCTGGCCATCGCCGCAGGCCGCGCGCACGCACGCTGTGCTATTTGCCGCGTGGATGCTGGGATTGATTCTGACGGGCGGCCACCAAGCCTATCGTGTCGACGCGTTCCGTTGGTGGGTCACCGTTCTCTATGCGATTTACTTTGTGGGATCGTTCGTTGCCGGGCTATTGCTGTTGTTTCTGCGCCAGGGTCGGCGCTGGCTGCGTAGCACGCCGGCCTCGGCCCAGACCGCGTTCACCCCACGGCGACAGTTTCTACGGGCCGCGACTGGGGCATTGGCCGCCGCGCCGTTCATAGCCTCGGTTTACGGGTTCGGCCGCGAGCGGCTCGACTTCACCGTGGAGCACGTCCAGCTTCACCTTGGCGCTGCCGGCAGTGGACTGCGGGGACGCACCATCGCCCAGCTCTCCGACATTCATATCAGCCCTTTCCTCAACGCCCGCGATCTGCGGCGGGCAGTGGACATGGTCAACGAGCTGAACGCCGATCTCATCTTCCTGACCGGCGATTTCGTGACCTTCAAGGGCGAGTCGCAATATGACTGCGTCCGCGAGTTGAAACGCCTGCGCTTCCGCAATCCTATCCTCGGCTGCCTCGGCAACCATGAAATCTATACTCACACTGAGGACAGCATCACGCGGCTTCTTGGGCAAGAAGGGATCGAAGTCTTGCGCACTCGCAGCCGGCTGCTTCATCTTGGCGGAACGCCTCTCAACGTTGCCGGTATCGATTTCCTTCGCGTCGGCGAGGAGCGTACCGTCGACCAGCTTCGCCCCTGGCTGCGGACCGATTCCATCAACGTTCTTCTCACCCACAACCCCAATGCGTTCGACCACGTGCAGGACCTTCCTGTGGATGTCTGCATCGCCGGGCATACCCACGGCGGTCAGCTACGGGTCGAGTTCGTGGAGGCCGATCTGACTCCCGCCCGGCTCATGACGCCCTACGTTGCCGGCCTCTATCGTCGTGGCGCGCAACAGCTCTACGTCAATCGCGGTCTCGGCACCATCGGAGTTCCCATCCGGTTGGGCGCTCCCCCGGAAATCACGCTCTACGAATTGGCCTGAGAGTCCGGAGCCAGCCGGGGGACCGCGTTAGGGAGCTGGGCTGGGGCGACCGATCTGCTACCCTCCTCGGCGATGACTATTCGCTGGATTCACGACCATTCCCTGCCGGCCGAGGCGCTGGTGGAATTCCAGCTCGAATTCGCGCAACACTGCCTCGACAATACGCAGGAACTGATCCGTTTCATGGACCAGAAAGCCGGGTACCTGTTAACGGCCGTCGGCGTGTTGACTGCCGCCGTGGGAACTCTTGCCGGCTGGGTGTTCAACGCGCGCCTCTTTGGACGCCATGCCAGCCCGTGGCAGATCAGCGTCGGCAGCCTGACCGTGTTCTATGCGTTGCTGGCCTTTGCGGTGATCTATCTGGCCACCCGCGTCTTTGCGGCGCGTCCACACACGCTACGTCCCAAGAGCCAGGCGCCAGGCCTGTTCTTCCCGCTCATCCTGCTGGAACGCTTTCAAGAAAACGAAGACCTCTACCTCGAAAAGCTCCTCAACAGCACCCCGCGCGACCTGCTGCACGACTATGCCAACTCCATGCTCGAGATCTCGAACATCTATCGTGCCAAACAGGCCCTGATCAACCGCGCAGTGGTCTGGTTCAAGGGCCTTTGCTTGATCTGGCTGTTCACCATGCTGGGTCTTCTCCTGATGCCTTACTTGCTCCAGAGTTGAGGGGGGGCCGTCTTGGCGATGCCTCTGCGTCTCGGTGATAATGAGCTCCTGAGAGGGCTTCCCATGCACGCCTCCTTACGACATGCTGTGGCCGGGTTGGCGCTGGTTCTTCTTGCTCGTTCCGGCGCCCAGGCGGCTTCATCGGGTCGGATGATCACCTTTTCTGCGACCACCGGCAGCCGCGGCTACCTTGCATTGCCGCACGGCGGCGGCACTCATCCCGCCCTCATCGTCATCCAGGAGTGGTGGGGACTCAACGATTGGGTCAAGGAACAGGCTGACAAGCTTGCCGCCCAAGGTTATGTCGCCTTGGCCCCCGATCTCTACCACGGCAAATCCGCCGACACCCCGGAGGGAGCCATGGCGTTGGCGCAGGCCTTCAACCGCGATCAAGGCGTGAAAGAGCTGCAGGCAGCCTTTGCCTACCTCAGTCGTCGTCGTGATGTCCGCGCCAAAGACGTGGGGGTCATCGGCTGGTGTTTCGGCGGGGGACTTTCCATCGCACTGGCCGAACAACAACCCGGTCTCAAGGCCTGCGTGGTGTATTACGGGCAGGTGCCCTCCGACAGCGCCACCGTCGCCCGCATTCACGCCCCCGTCTTGGGGAACTTCGGCGGCGCTGATCGCAACATCACCCCGGCAATAGTGCATGCCTTCGAACAGGCCATGCATGATGCCGGTCGGGCAGCCGACGTCAAAATCTATCCCGGCATGCCGCATGCTTTCGCCGGCTCCCGTGCCGTCGCCCCAGCCGAGGTCGCCGCCGCACTCGACGCTTGGGCAAGGACGTTGGCGTTCCTGAGAGCCCACTTGAACGGCCGCTAGGTCGCCAGCTCATGGGGCGGACGCGGCCCGCGGCCGTTTTTACGGCAGCCGTCGTTTTACCGATTCACTGACCAGCTTGCCGTCCACGCGGGCGCCTTGCGCCTGAAAGTGCGCCATGGTGGCCTTCATCACCGCGCCCATGTCTTTGGGTCCTTTGGCGCCGGTCTGGGCAATGGCCGCCTCGACCGCCGCCTCGATCTGCTCCGCCGTGGCCGCCTGCGGCAAGTAGGCGTTGATAAAAACGATCTCAGCCTTTTCTTTGGCCGCCAGTTCGGGCCGGCCGCCGTCCTGAAACTGTTGCGCGGCGTCCTCGCGTTGTTTGATCAGCGTGCTGAGCACCTGCATCGCTTCCGGATCGGTCAGCGGCTGCCTCTTCTCGACTTCCTTCATCTTCAGCGCCGTCTTCACCATGCGCAACGTCGAGAGACGCAGCTCCTCACGCGCTTTCATGGCAGCGGTCATATCGAGGTGGATGCGCTCGACGAGGGTCATAGGTGGGAATTATCGCCTGAAACTCCTCTCCCGCGGTGACGGGCTGAACGCTCGGTCGGCGCACGCCCACGCGGCGGCATAAAACCCCTGTGCTAGCATCAGTTTTTGCGCATCGGAACTGCGTTACATCAGCGCAGCCGGCAGTTCTTCAGATTGTCTCAACGCAACCATGCCAGCTAAAATGCGTGCCTTGGTCAAGCCTATGGCCGCCCCCGGGGCGGAACTGCAAGAAGTTCCCGTGCCGGAAATCGGGCCCAGCGACGTCCTGGTCCGGGTGCGCTTGGCAGCGGTGTGCGGGACGGATTTGCATATCTATAGCTGGGATCAGTGGTCACAACAGCGGATCAAGCCTCCGCTGGTCTTTGGGCATGAGTTCTGCGGCACGGTGGAGCGGGTCGGAGCCTTGGTCACCGCCGTCAAACCAGGCGACTACGTCTCGGCGGAGATGCACCTCGCGTGTGGCAAATGTTTTCAGTGCCGCACCGGCGAGGCACATATCTGCCAGTCGGTGCGCATCCTTGGCGTGGATGACAGCGGCTGTTTTGCCGAGTTCGTGCGTATACCGGAATCTAATATCTGGCACCTCGACTCCGCCATTCCACCGGAGTACGCCGCCATCCTCGATCCCTTGGGCAACGCGGTGCATACCGTCCTGGCCGGACCGATTGCCGGACGAACCGTGGCCGTGGTCGGGTGCGGACCGATCGGCCTGATGGCCATCGCCGTCTGTCGCGCCTCCGGGGCCGGCACCATTTTCGCGCTGGAAGTGAACGCCCACCGTCGTAAGTTGGCCGAGCGTATGCAGGCCGACGTGGTGGTGGACCCGCGCGATCAATCCGCCATCGCCGCCATGCGGCAGCGCCTGGCCGCCGACGGCGTGGATATCGCGCTGGAGTTTTCCGGCAACCCCGATGGCGTGCGTTCGGCGCTGGCCCTGGTGCGGCGTGGCGGCCGGGTGGCGCTGCTGGGAATACCGGCCAAACCGGTGGAACTGGATCTGGCGCGCGACGTCATCTTCAAGGGCGTCACCGTTCAGGGCATCAACGGCCGCCGCATGTACGAGACTTGGTACCAGATGGAAGCCCTGCTGCGCGATGGACGCGTGAACCTCGGCCCATTGTTCACCGACCGGCTGCCGCTCGCCGACTTTAAGCTGGGCATGGATCGGCTGCGCAGCGGCGAGGCGTGCAAGGTTCTGTTTTTTCCCGGCGAGGACGGGTAACACCCGGTTGCCGCCGCGCCGCGATTTTCAGATTCGAGGAGGACACGGATGTCCCGCCCACAGCTTGACTACCTGGCCGCGGAAATGGCCGCGCTGGACGCCAAAGGCCTGCACTTTTCGTTGCGCGTACTGGAAGGTGAACAGCGCCCACGGGCGGTGTTTGATGGGCGGCGCGTCATCAATCTGAGCTCAAACAATTATCTTGGGCTCACCACCCACCCCAAGCTTCGCCAGGCCGCGCTGCAAGCCATCGAACGCTACGGCGTCGGGTCGGGGGCGGTGCGCACGATCTCGGGAACCATGGATCTGCATATGGATCTCGAGCGGCAGATCGCGGCTTTCAAGCACACCGAGGCGGCGGTGGTGTTTCAAAGCGGCTTCACCGCCAACGCGGGCACGGTGAGCGCCATCCTCGGGCGCGAAGACTACATCATCAGCGACCAGCTCAACCACGCGAGCATCATTGACGGGGCGCGGCTGTCGCGCGCCACCATCAAGGTTTTCCCGCACAAGGATGTGGCCGCCGCCGAGCAGATCCTGCGTGAACTGGCGCCCCTGCCGGGCCGCAAGCTGCTCATCACCGACGGCGTCTTCAGCATGGACGGCGACATCGCGCCCCTGCCGGGCCTTTGCGATATCGCGGAGCGCCACGGCGCCATCATGATGGTGGATGACGCACACGCGTCCGGCGTGCTGGGCCGCCACGGACGCGGAACGGTGGATCATTTCCAGTTGCATGGGCGGGTGGACGTCCAAGTCGGCACGCTCTCGAAAGCCATCGGCGCCCTGGGCGGCTATGTCTGCGGACGACGCGAACTGATTGATTTCCTCTACCATCGGGGCCGGCCATTTCTGTTCTCCACCTCGCACCCACCTTCCGTGGCCGCCACCTGTCAGGCCGCATTTCACGTCCTGGAAGACGAGCCGCAACACATGGAGCGACTCTGGGAGAATACGCGCTACTTCAAGGCCGCCCTGCAACAACTCGGCTTTGATACCGGCCTGAGCGAGACGCCGATTACCCCGATCATGGTGGGGGCCAGCCGCAAGGCAATGGAGTTTTCGCAGGCCCTGTTCGATGAAGGTCTCTTCGCCACCGCCGTCGCCTATCCCACCGTGCCGGAAGGCTCGGCGCGCCTGCGCACCATCGTCACCGCCACGCACACGCGCGAGGACCTGGATGAGGCCCTCGGTATCCTGCAACGGGTGGGGACTGCAATGGACCTTTGCTGACCTTCAGCTTGGGATGGGAATAACTTGCTCCCGGAGGCGATTATTAGGTTTACTGGAACAGTCGCCCATTCAGAACCCGCATGCACCCCAGCGTCAACTTTGCCTACGCCTTCCTCGCCGGACTGTTGTCGTTTTTGTCGCCCTGCGTGCTGCCCCTGGTGCCGGGCTACATCTCAATGCTTTCGGGAACCGCTGGCATCGCGACCAGCGAGTCCGACGAGCCGGGCGCCGGCAGCGGCCTGCTGCGCAATTCCCTGCTCTTCGTGCTCGGATTTTCCATTGTCTTTATCGCCCTGGGAGCTGCGGCGACCTCTGTGGGTCAGGTACTCCGCAGCCACCAAGCGCTTCTCAGTGAGATCAGCGGCCTGGTGGTCATCCTCTTCGGGTTGCACTTGATCGGGGTGATCAAAATCAAGGCACTCTATGCCGACAAGCGGGTGCGCAATCACGGCATGTCGGCCGCGGGCATCGGACCTTTCCTGATCGGCTTCGCCTTTGCTTTCGGCTGGACACCCTGCATCGGCCCGATTCTCGCCACCATTCTCCTGCTCGCCGCCCAGGAAGGCACCGTGCGCCAAGGCGTTCTGATGTTGGTGGTCTACTCGTTGGGGCTGGCCGTCCCGTTTCTGCTCACCGCTCTGGCGCTCGAACGTTTTGCGCGTTTCTATAAGGGGTTTCGCCGGCACCTGCACACCGTCGAGGTGGTTTCCGGCGTGCTTCTGGTGGGCATCGGCGTGCTGCTGCTCACGCACCGGCTGACCATCCTCTCTGCTTATTTGGCCCGGCTGCCGGTCTTTAATAAACTGATTTTGTAGTCCGTCTTGAGTATTCCATGACAGAAACTTCTTCCTCCACCCCGACGCCCGCCACCCCGACCCCCGCTGGGGGCAAGGCCGGCAATTGGATCATCATCGGTGTGGTGCTGATTGCCGGCCTGATTTACATCGCCAAGAACCGTCGCGATGCTGCCAATCAGCGTCCCGCGAACCAGAATGCTGTCGGTGAGATCCTGCTGCCGGCTGACAATCCTCGCCTGGCCGGCATCCCCGCCCCCGACTTCACCCTGAAACAACTCGATGGCACACCCATTCATCTCGCCGACCTGAAAGGCAAGGTCGTGGTGCTCGACTTCTGGGCGTCTTGGTGCGGACCCTGCAAAATTGAAATGCCCTGGTGGTCCGATCTGCAAAACAAATATCGCGCGCAGGGGTTAGTGATTTTGGGTGTCTCGGAGGACGACAGCGACAACGACGTCAAAAACTACCTGCAGGCCAACCCGGTGAGCTACCAGGTGGTGCTCGATCACAGCACCTTGACCAATACCTACGGCAGCCCCGAAGGACTGCCGACAACGTTATTCATCAAGCGGGACGGGACATTTGCTGCCCGCGTCTTGGGACTCGAAGATCGCAATGAACTGGAAAACCATATCAAGAAGATTCTCTAGCCGATCTTGGACGCTGGCATTGGTGGTGGCCCTGGCCTGCCTCGGAATCGTGGCTGCGCAGGATACAGCCAGCGTGGTCAAGGTCACACCCACCACTCTCCGTTTGCGCGAAAGGCGGGTCGCCACTCTGGCGCTCCAACTGCAGGTGCGCGAGGGCTACCATATCAATTCCAATCGACCCAAGCTCGACTACCTGATCGCGACGCAGTTCACCCTCGACCCCCAGCCGGGCTTTACCTTGGTCGGCCTAAAGTGGCCTACGGCCACCGACAAGAAGTTCGCCTTCTCCGGAGACCCGCTCTCCGTGTTTCAAGGTACGGTGCCCTTGGGAGTCGAATTGAAAGCCGGCCCACACACCGTCGGGAGCCATGTGCTGCACGGCAAGCTGCGATACCAGGCCTGCTCGGAGGAACTCTGCCGCCCGCCAGTGACCATGCCGGTGGACCTGCACGTCGAAGTCGTGCATGGCTGAAACCCGGCCGGCGCGGAACGCTCATTTTGCGTTCGCTAACGAAACCAGGTTCGCCAACAGGCGAAACGCCCCCGGAACGCCCTCGCCCAGTTGCCGGTACAACGCATAGGATTGCAGCACGTAAATGCCTTTGCCGTAGTGCGCTACCAGGAACCCGCCTTTTTGCGGTGCTTGGTTGAGGTCGTGCGAGCTGAGCAGTGGCGTGTAGCGCGCATCCCAGGAGTCCAGAAAGCGCGAACCCCGCTGTTCCACCCAGTTGGCGAAGTCGGATTGAGTGATGCGATTGGGGAAATTCAGCACCGGCTCCTGGGGGGCCAGAATCTCCACCGCGGCGTCTTCCTCGGAGACCTCCTGCGCCGAGCCCATTTTGTAGGGATAAGGACCGTAGTTGTGGTCGAACTCAGTGGTGTTGTACTGCACCACCAGTACCCCCCCCTGCCGAACGTAGTCGAGCAACCGGGCATTGTAGGCTCGCACATCGGGGCGCGCGGCATAAGCTCGAATGCCCAGCATGATTTCGCCGTACTGGCTGAGATCGCCGGTCGCCAGATCCACCGGTGAGAGCAGCGTGGGATGCACCCCCAGAGTCTCCAGCGCTTGCGGCACCGCATCGCCCGTACCCATCACATAGCCGACCCTGGCCGGCGCGGCGACGCGCACCTCAACGCCTTCGGCTCGGTAAGTAGCCGGCGTGAAGAACGGGTAGCTGCGCAAGCCGGGATAGCCCACCTCGCGGTAGCCCTCGCGATACTCTTGTCCACCCTGCTTAGCCACCGCCATGATGGTGTACGGTTGGGCGCGAACCGCAACGGGGATCACGCGAAAGACCAGTGCCGCAGCGTCCCCCGCGCGCGCCAGTTTCACACTGGCTTCCCGCGGTTCGCTCCGCCAGCCTGCGGGCAACTGCAAGTGCACCTGGCTCGCGGCGGCGCCGTTCACGTTGCCGCGCAAATTCACCGTCAGATCGAAGCCTTTGGAGTTGAGCGGAATCACTCCTGCGCGCGGCGCGAGTTGCACTGAAAGCGCCGGCTCGAACAACAGCGGGGAAAGCACCTGGCCCTGCCCATTGACATGCTGGGTGGTCCAAACGTCACGCCCGATGTCGAGGGTTGTGCCGGCCACTGCCAGCGTCACCTCGGCGTGCAACGGGTAGGGCGCGAAGGGCGCCAAAGCGTACTGCGGCAGTTCGAGGTGGTACCAGGATTCCTCAACCGAGTCGCGTGGCCGCCAGTACGGCCGCGTGTAGGTGGGTTCCGTTGGCGCCTGCACCGCAAACTTCCAAGTCGAGGCCGAGGTCGGAGTGAGCGCTTCCGCAACCCCTTCCAGCCGGCTTGATTTCCAACCGGACCCCTCCCCGGCGAGGTACACCCCGGTCACCTCTGCCGGCGCGGTTGACCGGCTTGCAATTTGCACGGTGACGCCAAACGACTCGCCGGGGGTCACGGTCTTGGATGTGTCCGGCCAGACAAAGCGGGCAAAGAATCCCGTGGGCTCCCGTTCCGGACTAACCGTCGGGTAAATCACCAAGCCCAACGCTTCGGCGATGGCATTTTGGAACTGCCGCACTTTGAGGCCGAGTTCGAATTCGATGTCCGCCTTGGGAGCGTCGGCGATGGCCGAGGCTTGCACTTGCACCCGCAGCGCGCGTAGCTGATTGAGACCGGTGGCCAACGGTGCGACGACGGCTTCCGGGTGATCCACACGGAATACGCTGCGGGCCTGCGCCACCTGCGCCGAGATTCGCTCGAGCGCCGGGTGCAACCATTCCGGCGCCGCACCGCCTGCCCACTGGCTTAGCCCCTGCAGGCTGACGTCCAGCCCGTCGAAGAATCCGGCCTCATGAGCGCCCGCCCCCGACGCCGGAAAGAGGCGTTTGTAGTAGGACTTGTAGTCGCCCGGCTTGGCGATCGCGCCACCCCCGTACTGGCTGCGATGGTTCCACCACCCGAGGCGGGAGATGCCAACGTACGTGTCCCCCAGCACCGGGTCGAAGGCGCCAGTATCAATGGCGACATTCCAATCCTCGCTGGCGCGGACGTTATCCATGTAAAGCTTGCGCGCCTGCCAGGGCCGCAACCCCTCGGCCAGTTGATCGGGAAACTTGGTGGGGTCAGCGGCGGCGTAAAACGCCTCCCGGGCGAGAATGCCGGATAGTTGATGGTTGCCGTGCCCGTCGCGCTCCGTGCCCTCGAATCGCGGAATCACGACCAGCGGCCTGTAGGTGCGAATCGCGCGCACGACGTCAGCCAAAGCGCGTTGCTCACCCCACTTCTGGCGCGACTCCTCGGCGGTCTTTGAAAAGCCGTAGTCGATCACGCGCGAGAACATCTGGTCGGTGCCGTAGTAGCGGTCGGCATCCAGCAACTCGCGGGTGCGTAGAATGCCTTCGGCGTCGAAGTAATCAGCGGTCATCAGGTTCTGACCGCCCTCGCCGCGTGTGAGCGTCAGCAGCCCCATGCGCACGCCGTGACCGCGCGCCTCCTCCACCAACATGCCGCCGTCCTCATCGTCGGGATGGGCGGTGACATGTAGCGCACTGGCAAGGGTGTCCAGCTTCTTGAGCGCCTGCCACACGGCGACCGCTCCCTGATCCATGGGCAGCGGCAACACATCCTGTGCAGAAGCCACGGACATGGCGGCGAGACACAGGACGGAGAGAAAAACGGTTTGTTTCATACGGAGCTCGTATTGTAGACGGGTGAAGGGAGTGAAAAGTGAAAAGTGATGAGGCGCGCGCGGTCCGCCGCATCACTTTTCACTTTCCACTTTTCACTTGTTCCAGTCCGCCTCATCACTTTCCACTTTCCACTTTTTACTCGTGTTAGCTTCATTCGATGGCCACCACGCAGGCATTGCCCGATGCGCTGCCGCGCAGTGTCGGCCTGCCCCATGCCACGGCGCTCAACATGCTGCACATGGTGGGCATCGGGCCGTTCATCACCATGCCCCTCCTGCTGGCCACCATGGGGGGCCCGCAGGCGATGGTGGGCTGGGTTTTGGGTGCGCTGGTCGCGTTCGCCGACGGCTTGATCTGGGCGGAACTAGGCGCAGCGCTACCCGGTTCCGGCGGTCCGTACCTTTATTTGCGCGAGGCCTTCGGTAGCCACACCTTCGGACGTCTGCTGGCCTTCGTGTTTATTTGGCAGATTGTCCTCACCGCGCCGCTTTCATTGGCGGCCGGCTGCGTGGGCTTCGCGGACTATGCGGCGCGCGTTGTCCCGATCGGCCTCGGGGCGCGTCCTTGGGTCGCCGCCGGTGCGGCCGGCGTATGTGTCGTCCTGCTCTACCGCAACATCAGCAAGACCCGCCTCGTTTCCTACGCGCTGTGGGGCGGTTTGATGGCGGTGGTGGCGATCCTGATCGCCGTCGGGCTGCCCCATGCCCACTGGGCCAACCTGCGCTTCACCGCATGGCCGCACGGGCGCGATGGCTTCCTCCGCCTCGGGGCGGCCACCCGCTACGCCATGTACGACTATGCGGGTTACTGGACGGTGAACTACTTCGCCGCCGAAGTCCGCGACCCGGTGCGCACCATCCCGCGTTGCATCCTCTGGTCAGTGGCCGGCGTGGCCGTCCTGTATCTGGTGATGAACACCATCATTGTGGCGGTGTTGCCACTGAATGTCGCCATGCACTCGACCGCGGTGGTCACCGACCTGATGCTGCAGGTGGCGGGACCGCGTGCCGCGCTGGCCATGACCCTGCTCATCCTGGCCCTCACCCTGGCCTCGCTCTACTCCGCCCTGCTAGGCTACTCGCGCGTCCCCTACGCCGCCGCCCAGGACGGCAATTTCTTCCGGCTGTTTCGCCATCTCCACCCGCGTGAACAGTTTCCGGATTATTCCCTGCTGCTCATCGGCCTGCTCGCCGCCGCCGCCAGCATCTTCTCCCTCAGCCACCTGATCGAGTACCTTTTGGTGCTGCAGATCTTGATGAAGTTCCTGCCGCAAATCGCGGCCCAGGTCGCCCTGCGCCGTCGTCCCGGCTTTCCCCTTCCCTTCAAGATGTGGCTGTATCCGCTGCCCGCCATCGTGGCGCTCGCCGGCTGGAGCTACATCGCCGTGACCGCCAACAAGGGCGCCGTCGGCGTGGGACTCCTGCTGACCATCGCCGGAGTCGGCGCGTTTCTTCTGCGCGCACGCTATCACCGGGAGTGGCCGTTCGAAACGGTTGACGGTTGACGGTTGTCAGCCTCGCGCACCGCAGTTCCTCGATCTTCCTTGCTCCTTCCCCCGTCCCCTCCTTCCCTCTTCCCTCCTCCCTCCTCCCTTCCGCCACGCGTTACGCTGAGAGCATGCATACCCGCAAGCTGGGCCGCACCGGCCTGAAAGTCTCGGCACTCTGCCTGGGCACCATGACCTTCGGTCATCAGGCCGACCCATCCGAGGCGGACGCCATCATGGACACCGCCTTTGCCGGCGGCATTGATTTCTTCGACACCGCCGACGCCTACCCCGTGCCTCCCACCCTCGAAACCGCGGGCCGCACCGAGGAGATCGTCGGCCGCTGGTTGGGCAGCAAACGTCAGCAGATCGTGCTGGCCACCAAGTGCCGCTTTCCCATGGGCCCACGTCCCAACGATGGCGGCCTCTCGCGCCGCCACATTCTAGAAGCCTGCGACGCCAGCCTGCGCCGGTTGCAGACCGATTGGATCGACCTCTACCAGGTCCACGCCCCCGATGCCGATACGCCCATTGACGAGACGCTGCGCGCCCTCGACGACTTGGTGAGATCCGGGAAGGTGCGCTATATCGGCTGCTCCAACTTCGCCGCATGGCAGTTGGCCTTGGCGCTGGGAGTCAGCGAACGCGCCGGCTGGGCGCGGTTTGACTGTGTGCAGCCACGTTACAACCTGCTCACGCGCGATATCGAACAAGACCTGCTGCCGCTGTGTCGCGACCAGGGTGTGGGTGTGATCGCCTACAACCCGCTGGCGGGCGGACTCCTCACGGGCAAGTACCGCGCCGGCCAAGCCCCGCCCTCCGGCAGCCGCTTCGCTCTCGGCGGTCAGACCGGACCGATCTATCGCGAACGCTACTGGCAGGAACCGCAGTTGACTACGGTTGAACGACTTGCCGGGACGCTATCGCAGCCCGTGGCGCAGGTGGCGCTGGCGTGGGTGCTGGCGCAACCCGGGGTAAGTTGCGCCATCGTGGGCGCGAGCCGCGCTTCGCAACTCGTCGAAACCCTTCCCGCCGTGGATCTGCAACTGACGGCGCCGGACCTCACCCTTTGTGACGCCGCTTGGTACGACATTCCACGGCGGCCTGCCCACATCGGACAGGTGCAGCCCGCCAGAAAGCTTTAACTCGCCAACCCGGTGCGGACGAAAAAAAGAGAGCGCGCCGGGTGCCGTCGCATTGCGATGCGTCCCCCGGCGCGCTCCCGGTTTCACCCCTCACCCGGGCGGCTTAGTGGTTGTCGTTGTCGTGGTCCTTGCCGTGGTCCTTGTCCTTGCCGTGGTCCTTGTCCTTGCGGTGCTTGCGGTCGGCGCGGTGCTCGCGCTTGTCTTCCCGCCGTTCCGCCTTGTTGCGGGCTTTGCCATGGTGCCACCAGCTCGTATGCCGGTGCTCGCGCCGGTCGTTGTCGCGCGTGTTGTCCTGTTCCGCCTTGCGGCTTTCGTTGGTCTCGAGGCGACCAAGGGCGTTGGGGTTCTGGACCCTCGTCTCCGCCCGATCCATGCCGCGCATCGCTCCCCCGGCGTTGCCGTTGGCCGAGGCCATGCCTCCCCCGCCATGTCCGCCACCGCGCCCGTGCTGCGCCAGCAACGGACTGACCGAAACGAACAACGACGCCGCAAGAAGTGCCAAAAACGGTTGCCGAGTATTCATAATGCTATCGTCCTTTCGAACTCCACCCAGCGGAAGAGCAACTAGCCTGCCAAACCAATAAACCGTTTAGTTGCAATAGCTTACACCCTATCCGGACATCCCCAGTGGCACCGCCTGCGTACTTTTTACCAAACCAACCGCCCCAGCACGCCATTTTCCCGACCCGCGCCGATCGCGGCCGACTCATCACTCGTCACTCATCACTTCCTGCCCTCCTTGCCTCCCCGACCCACCTAAAGGTACTGTGTCGCTTCACCGAGGAGGCCCGCATGTCGTCCGATTGGAACCGCCGTGAGTTTGTCCGCGCCACCGCCGCCGCCGGGTTGGGAACCTTGGTCACGGCGCGCCCCGCCTCCGCGCGTATCGTGGGCGCCAACGACCGCATTCGCCTCGGCGCGATCGGGACAGGAGGGCGTTGCCAGTACCTGTTGCAAGTTCTAAACGGTCTTCCCGGAAATGAAATTGTGGCGCTCTGCGATGTGTACCAGCCGCACCTGCTTGAAGCCGCCCATCTCGCGATTGACGGTGCCGGCCTCTACAGCGACTACCGCCGCGTCCTCGACCGCCCGGATGTCGACGCCGTGGTGATCGGCGCCCCGGACCACTGGCACAAGCATCTGATGATCGCTGCGGTCGCGGCCGGCAAAGACGTGTACTGCGAGAAGCCGATGACGCATGCCATCGCCGAAGGTCCGGAGATCATCCACGCCGTGGCCGCCTCGGACCGCGTGGTTCAGACCGGCACGCAGCAACGCAGCTGGCCCCACTTTTTGCTGGCGGCGCAACTGATCGATGACGGAGTGATTGGGCAGGTGACGTTCGTTCACACCTACTGGTACCAGAGCTACGGCTGGCAAACGCCTGCGCCCCGCCCCCGGCAGTCCTTCGACCCCTCCCTGCTCGACACCCGCGCCTGGCTGGGCAGCGCGCCCCCACAGGAGGTTGATGCGGAGAAATTCCGCTTCTGGCGCTGGTTCTGGAACTTCGGCGGCGGCAACCTCACCGACCTGATGACGCACTGGATCGATATGGTCCAGCTCTACATTCACCAGCCGGCGCCGCTGGCCGCCACCACGGTCGCCAACAACTTCCTCCATCCCCAGTGGCAGTGCCCTGACACGATCACCTGTGCCTTGCAGTATCCGGGGAGCGTGAATGTGACGCACACCGGCGCCATGCAGTCGAGCATTGACGATGGGGGCATCGAAGTGCGCGGCACGCGCGGCACCCTGAAAATCGACCGGCAGCGCCTGGTGGTCTACCCGGAGGGCATTGCCAACCTACCGCACAGCAACGCCCCGGAGCCCGAGATTCGCATGATCTCCGAGCGCGACGGCACGGTGGACCACATGAGCAACTTCCTCGACTGCATCCGCAGTCGCAAACGGCCCAACGCCCACGTTCAGGTCGGATTGGAGGCCGCTCGTACCGCCCACCTCGGCAACCTCGCCCTGCACCGCGGCCGGCGCATCGAGTGGGACGCCGCCACGCAGAGCGTGCGCGCCTGAGATGACACGGATGGACGCGACGTGCCTGACCGGCTCCGCCGGGGCCCACCACTCACCCCATGACGTGGCGGGCAGCGTGGCCGCTGCCCGCCCTTCTACACGACTACTGCAGGAAGTAAATTGCCTGTGACCGCTCGCCGTTGGCTCCCTGGACGGAGAGGTTGAGGTTTACTTGCACGACGGGAAGTCCATTGCAAGTTGAGGGGATTGTTATGCTGCCGGAGGTCGTGCCCGCGGGCAGATCGAGATTATCGACGTTGCAATTGAAGGTGGCCGGATTGCTCTGATTCCCTGTGAACGTCTGGGCGTTCAGCTTGACGCTCGCGATGGGATAGGTCGTCGGCAGCGTCCAGTGATAAGTCACGGGTTGATTGAACGTCAGCGAACTGATGGACGTGCTGGTCAACCCGGTGAACCCCGTGGGGTCGGTGGTGACCGCGTTACTGGCCAAAGTGTAGATGACCGGAGAGCCGGAGAGAGGGGTGAGGGTGAAAGTGAAGTTGGTGCCCGCCGGGATTAGAGTCGCCAGCGGTCCACTATTGATGAAGTAGTGATCGAGTTTCACCGTCAGTGTCGTGGTGGGGGTGGGATTCAGAGTTTCCACAATCGTTGGCCCCAACGATAAGGCGGCATTGGACCAGATGTTGCCGCCGGCAATCGTCACGGCTGCAACCGTACCCTGCGCGGGCTGCACATCGACATTGACGTCCGGCCCGGAGTTGACGGGGTTGGAGCCTTGATTGGTGCGCATCTCCGATTGCAAGCTCATCTTCGCGATGCGCCGATTGCCCCACCAGAGCCAACTGCCGTTCACTGCCTTGAACTGCGTTTGAACCCCTTGGACGGAGCTAACCGAGCCCTTGGAAATCGCCAACTGAACATAAACATCGGCGACCCCAGCGGTGAGGTCGAGGCTATTGACGGTGAGCACACCGATTGAGTTCACCGTTACGCCCCGAAGAAATCCGGCGACGTTGGCGGCAAAGAGCGACTGATTGAGCCCATCACTCATGAGGTCCGCGGCCAAGTACGGAATCAGGTCGGAGTCGGCGAGCAGCGCCCCCTTCTGATTCACGGTGGCGGCAAAGGAGGCTAGGCCGGCGTTGATCGCCGCCAGCGCGGTCTGCTGCGCCGTCTGCGTCGGTACCACGATGCTGACCGAACTGCTCGACGTACCCGCCGGGCTCGTCGTGGTGGTGGCCACCGCGACCGAGCCGGTCGTGGGGTTGTAGGTCAGAGTTGAGTTTTGCGTCGTCGTGCCATCGGTGATCGTCACCGTGCCGGCGGTGTTGTTGAGCGTGGTCTGATCCAGCACCAGGTCCACCCCGGTGTTATTGGCCGCGAACGGTGTCGCGATCAGGTCAAACTGGGCGACGGTCACGCCCGCCTTCTGCAGCCACAACTGCACCACTTGCTTTACCAGGTTGGCCAACAGCGCAACCCCGGTGGGCGCGGGTGGCGCGTTCGCGGCCGGGCTGGCAAAGGCGCTGTCAATCGCAACCCCTTGGGCCTTGTACCACGAACGAATCACCATGTCGGTCAACGGATCCAGGTTGATCGTGGCCGTCGCGTTGCTGGTCGAGCTGACGCTGTACAAGCTGCCCCCGGCCGCCAGCGGGATCTGCAGCAGGAAGGGCGCACTCAGCCCGGTGGTGTCGATGGAGAAACTGCCATCGGCCGCGGTCGTGGCTTGACGGGTATTACCCAGGGCATCTTTCAGCGTCACGGCCACCCCTGCGATGGGGCGCCCCGTGGCCGCTGTTCCGGTCACCGTGGTCGGGACGACGACCGTGGCCGCCGCCGTGTTGCTGGTCACCGTGCTGCTCACCCCGCTGGCAGAAGCGGTAATGCTGGCTGTCCCCACTGCCTTACCCGTCGCCAGCCCGTTGGAGTCAATCGTCAGCGCCGTGGTATTACTCGACGCCCACGTCAACGTCAGCCCGCTCAGCAGGTTGCCGGTCGCCCCCTTGGCCGTGGCGGTGAACTGTTGCGTCAACCCCACTCCGACCGTCGCGCTGGTCGGGGCGATCGCGATGGTCGCCACCGGATCCAAGCCGGTGATCGTGGCGCTGTTGCTGGTCACCGTGCCGGAGGTGGCGGTCACGGTCGCCGTGCCGGCCGTGATGCCCGTGGCCAGCCCGTTGGCGTCAATCTTGAGCACCGCGGGATTGCTCGATGTCCATGTGTAGGTCAGTCCGGTCAGCGTATTGCCGGTCGCCCCCTTGGCCGTGGCCGTGAACTGCTGCGTCTGGCCAGCCAGCACCGTTCCCGACGCCGGGGAGACCGCAATGGTCGCCACCGGATCGCTGGCTGTCACCGTGGCCTTGTTGCTGCTGATGGTGCCGACGCTGGCCGAAACGGAGGCGGTGCCGGCCGCCTTGGCGGTGGCCAAGCCGTTGCCGTCCACAGTGACAATCGTCGTATCACTCGACGTCCAAGTCACGCTGACTCCGGTCATCGGCTTGCCGGTCGTGTCCACCGCGGCGGCCGAGAACTGCTGCGTCTTGCCGGCATTCAGCGCGGCCGTGCTGGGCGAGATGCTGAGACTCGCCAACACCGGCGTGGGGGGCAGATTATTGGTTCCGCCGCAGGCGGTCATCCCCACTGTCACAGCCAGAACACCCACCAAGGTCAGGAAGCTAGGTCGTCGAGAGTCCACGCGGAACCTCCATCAAAACATTGAACTTATCGCGATTGAACGCTTGCGCGCCTTCGGATAAAGACACGCCCCCAAGCCGTACGTCGCGCTGCAGGTGGCCCATTAAGCCGTAATTTCCAGTAAACTTACAAGTGGCAGGAAGGGGCGGGAGAGGACATCAGTAGTCGCAAAGACTCGGCAAGCCGCGCTTCATCAACGCCATCCATGCCCGAACCCCACGAACAGCGTCTCGACTCCTGGAAGGAGATTGCCGAATACCTGTCTCGCGACGTTCGAACCGCGCGGCGCTGGGAGCAGGAGCGTGGCCTGCCCGTCCATCGCCTGCCGGGCCGGCAACGCAGCGCGGTCTTTGCATTCCCGGAGGAACTGAAGTGTTGGATGGAATCCCAGGCGGATTCCAAGGTGTCCGCTACAGTCATTTCAGAAGAGTTACCCCCCACACCTTTGCCTCCCGCCCCGCGCCCCTCCACGTGGCGCGGGGCGCTCATGGCGACGGGATTGGCTCTTCTGGTCTGGTGGGCCGTGGTTGCGATTCGAACGCGGGGCTTCGCCCCCCTGGACCATCTTGGATTTGACGTCGATCAGATCAGCGGCTTCACGCGACAGGGGGGCCTCCTCTGGCGCCATGCGCTGAAGCCAGGGCAGATGGCGGTCAAAGATCCGGCAGCTCAGCAGTTCATCGGCTTGATGGGGAATCGACGCCTGACCTTGGCCGTTACTGAGGATCTGGCCCCCCCCTGGCCGGGAGCCCATCTGCGGGCACTACGCCCAACTGACGGCCGTCAACTCTGGGACTGGCATCCGTCTGACACGTTGCGTTTCGGCCAGGACGCCTATGGCCCACCGTGGAAGTTCAGCGCCATGGCGGTCGCCACCACGGCCCCGGCTCGCATCGCCGTGGCGGTGCATCATCGCACCTGGTGGCCGTCCACCGTCACCCTGCTGGACGCCAATGGCCAGCCCCAGGGCGAGTTCATCAACTCGGGATGGATCACCTTCCTGTTTTTTGGATCGGGACGCTTCGCCGCCGACTTGTTCGCTGGGGGAGTCAGTAACGCCCGCGATGGCGGCGCCCTCGCCATTCTGAACCGCGACGCATTCCAGGCGCATTCTCCTGAACTTCCCGGCACGACGTTCGCTTGCCTGACCTGTCCCGGCAGCGGCCCGGAACATTATTTTGTGTTCCCGCGCTCCGAACTCAATCGCATCACCGGCCAGACTTTCAACACTGTCATTGATGTGACCGTCACCGCTTTCGGTTTTGAAGTTCAGACTTCGGAAGGTCTTGCGACCACCGCCATCTACGATTTTGGCCTGGACTTCACCCTGCGGCGCGCCCGCTTCGGCGAGCGCTACTGGGACTGGCACCGCCGCTTGGAAGCCGAGGGCAGGATTCACCACAGCGTCGCCGAGTGTCCCGACCGTTTTGGGCCGGGACCGGTGGCTGCATGGAGTCCCGACCGAGGCTGGCAAGAGCTGCGACCTCAAGCGTTCGAGGCGCGCGCCGTCGGGCTCGGCGCAGCCCAGATCGCCCGCACCCCCGTCAGTCACCGATTGAGTCACCAGGCGCCCGGCCGATGATCGAGCGTCTAGACTGAAGCGTGCCTGCCTCGCCCACTCAACCGGCGCTGGCTTCTCCAGTCACGGTCGGACTGGGAGAAGTGCTTTGGGATCTCTTTCCCACCGGTCCACGCCTGGGGGGCGCGCCCGCCAACTTTGCCTGGCACGCCGCGCAGCTAGGGGCCTGCGCTGCATCGGTCTCGGCGGTGGGCGCCGACACCTTGGGCGAGCGCATCCGCCGCGCATGGGACCACCACGGCATCGCGCTCGATGGCTTGCAAACCGACGCCGCCCACCCCACCGGCACGGTGCGCGTCGAACTGCGTGCGGGCCTGCCGCATTACACCTGCACCCGCCACGTCGCCTGGGACTACCTCGTCTGGAATGAGGCCCTCTCGCAACTGGCGCACCGTACCGCAATCGTCTGCTTTGGCACGCTCGGACAGCGCGCGCCGCACTCCCGGGCCGTCATCCAGCGCTTTCTGCGGGCGGTCCCTCGCACGGCGCTGCGCCTGTTCGACCCCAACCTCCGGCAGCGCTTCTTCGATCGCGAACTTCTGACGCAGAGCTTGCGGCTGGCGAACTGGCTCAAGCTCAACGATGCCGAGCTCGGCAAACTGCAGCCGCTGCTGGTCGGCGCCACCGCCCTGCCTCCGTCCCTTGCCAGCGCAGTCGGCAGCGCTGCGGCTCGCCGACGGGCCACCATCTCCTACGGGCTACTGCGCCAGTTCCGGCTGCAGGCGGTGGTCATTACGCGCGGCTCGCAGGGCAGCGAGCTCGTGACAGCACGCGAGTTTTTCCGCACGCCGGCCCCGCTGATCACCGTCGTCGATACCGTGGGGGCAGGCGATGCTTTCAATGCCGCCCTCGTCCTCTCCTGGTGGCGACACCACAACTACCAATCCGCCGCCGTCTTCGCCAACCAGGTTGGCGCCCACGTGGCCAGCCGTGCCGGCGCAACACCCCGCTTGCCCTCCCGACTACGGTTACTGGGACGGTAATGGTTGTCGGTTGTCAGATCACGGAACTACGCGCCTTGCACGCCGCCTGAACGTTACAATCCCCCATGCCTCCTTGCGCCGTGATTGCCGGGGCGTCCTCTGGAATTGGCCACGCGATGACGCTTCATTTGCTTGCCGCCGGTTGGGATGTGGCCGTACTCGCCCGCCGCGGCGAACGGCTCGACCAGTTGGCACGCAACGCACCTGGGCGCGTCTTGGGCCTGCCCGCTGATCTCACCGATGCCAGCGTGGTCGCCACCGCGGCCCGCGCGATCGGGGCATGGCGGCCTGCGGTCCACGCCCTGGTCACCACGGCCGGCGACTTTCTCGTGCGTCCCATCGTGGAGACCACGCCCGCTGAGTTCGAGCGCCTCTGGCGCGTCAACGTGCTGTCGAAGTTTCTTCTGGTGCGGGAGTTGCTGCCGCACCTGACCCCCGGCGGCGATGCGCCGCCGAGCGCGATTGTGCACATCGCCTCGCTCGCCGTGCACCAGGACTTCGCCGACGAGAGCGCCTACGGCAGCGCCATGCACGCCGTGGTGGGCATGGCGCGCTCGCAGGACGCGGAGTTGAAGAGCCGCAGGATCCGGGTCAGCGTCGTTTCCCCCGGCCTGGCGCGCACCGAACTGACGGAACGCAGCGGCTTCCCTGCCGCCCTGCTCGCCCAGGCGCTCACGCCCCAAGCCGTAGCCGCCTCGATCGCCTACCTCGTGGAAACAACGCGCGCCGGGGGCTACATTCCGGAGATCCTGCACGTACCTGGAAACATGTGAAGCGGGGAGCGTAAAGCGTAGAGCGTTGCGGTTCGCTTCACGCTTTACGCTCCACCTCCCTCGCCCCAGTACTCGACGTAAATCGAGCGCGTTTCCCAGAGCTGAATTCCAAGCTTGAGATGACCAGGGATGCCGCCGCGCAGACGCTGCCAGATCCAATGCGCCAGAGCTTCTGAACTGGGGTCGGGCAGCACGGGGTTGAGGTTGGTGTGGTCGAGCTTCTCAATGACCTCGATCTGCGCCAGGGCTTTAACGCGCCGCATGTCGAAGACCATGCCATCGGCCGCCCGCGGACCCTCGATCATCACCGCGAACTCGTAGTCGTGGCCGTGCGGAAAGCGGTCGTAACCGTCATCCCCGGGAAAGGCATGGATGGCGTTAAAACGGAATCCGGTCTTGACGAGGCGGAACGAAGCCATTGCTGGGAGTCTATCGCAGCGCAACGATGGAACGGCTGTGCGGGCTTCCTAGCTGATCTCCAGTCGCAGGGCGGTGACCGACGCCGCCGGAAACACGAAGATCACTTCGCCGTTCGCGACCCGCGCGGGAACCTCCCGGGGGTGCAGCGCATCGGGCGCCTCGAAGCTGTTATGAGCCGTCAAGTCGGGAGACGTCAGCACCGTGGCCTGCGCCGACGTAATGGCAGCGCCACGAACCCGGATGCCCGCTTCGCGAACCTCCGCGGCATCGGTGTTGACCACCGTCAAGGTGACGGTCTTGCCCTGCTGCGAGGCCGAACCCGAAAGTCCCGGCAGGGTCTCCTCCTTGCCCTTGTACTGGAAGGTGATCGGCTGATCGAGAAACAGCGTGCGCAGCGCCCGTCCCCCACGGTGCGCCGCATACATGCGGAAGACATGGTAGTTCGGGGTGACGATGCACTGATCCCCCCGTGTCAACAGCGACGCATGGATGTTGTTCACCAGTTGCGCGGCATTGGCCATGGCGATCTTGTCGGCGTGGCGATGGAAGGTATCGAGCGTCAGCCCGGTCATGAGCGCATCGCGCAAGGTCGGAACGTGCTCGAAAAGGTGGGAGGGTTCGTCCTCCGGACCGCCCGGATTCCAAGACCCCCACTCGTCCACCACCAGCTTGACGCGATGCTGCGGATCCTCTTCACCCATCGCCGCCCAGTGGCGGCCGATCAGCGGCTCCATGGTCAGCGCGCTGTTCAAGCCGGCATACCAGCCATTGGCGTCATAGTGCAGCGCCGGGAAGCCGCCGCCGGAGTAATCGTGCATGGCCCAGCCCCAGACGTTGTTCAGGCCACGTTCCCCGCCGCGCGCGGTCATGGAGCCGAAAAACCGACGCGTCCACTCCACGTCCCCCTGGTTCGGTCCGGAGGCGATGAAGCGGAGCGGTTGCCCATAGCGCGGTACCCAGGCGGAGTAACGCCGAAACTCAGCGGCATAGTCCTCGGGCGTGAAGTTGCCGCCGCATCCCCAGGCCTCATTCCCTACGCCCCAGAAGCGAACATCGTAGGGCTGCCGGGAGCCGTTGGCGGCGCGCTGGTCGGAGAGTGTCGTCAGGCCCGCCGGAGCGTTGCAGTACTCGACCCAGCGGTCGAAATCGAGCGGGGATAAGCTGCGCACGTTGGCCGCCAGGTAGGGCTCGGTCCCGATCAGGCGGCAGAAACCCAGGAACTCATCGGTGCCAAAGCTGTTGGGGTCGTACTTCTGCGGTCCGTCAGGCGTCGCCTTGGGAAAGGCGCCGATCCAGAAGTTGGTGCGACGCGGTCGCTGGGCGCGCGGGCCGATGCCGTCCCTCCAGTCGTAGCTGTCGGCAAAACAGCCACCCGGCCAGCGCAAAACCGGAACCTTGAGCGGCTGCAGCAACTCGACCAGTTGTTTTCGGTAGCCATGGATGTTGGGGATGGCCGAGCCTTCGCCGACCCAGATGCCGTCATAGATCACGGCCCCGATGTGCTCCGTAAACTGGCCGTGCAGCTCGGGAGCGATCGTCGCGATCGGCTCGCCGGGCAGAATCTCGATGCCGGCTTGCGCCGCAGCGGGTTGCGCCCGTCCAAGAAGCGGAAGAGCCAGGCTGGTCAGGGCCGTAGTCTGGACAAAGCGGCGACGGTTCATGCAACGTCCTCCATGGTTCGGGAAAAGGAGTGTAGCAAGGGATGGGGGCGGGCTACCTCAGCGCCGCGGCCCTGCGTCGGAGTACCCGCCTTGCACCGCGTACCGTCCACTGTTTTTACCATCAAGCTTCCACGCCCCGCGCTCCACGGCCTAACTTCCCCGTCGCAGCCGGCCATGCAGCTTGAGAGCGTGGCCGCCATCGGTGGTGCTGTAGATCACCTTGACCTTGTCCCCGTACTCCAAGTGGCGTTCCCGCAGCGCTTCCCGCAGCTCGATCGTGTAGGGGAAAGTACGCAACGCGAGCGGGTTCTTGAGATCGCGCAACGTGATGGCGGAATGACTGAAGGTCTGCACCAGCCCGGTGTAGCTCTGCGTCTCCTTGAACTTCTTCTGCTTGAGGTGAATCGTGCTGCCGATCCGGGTCTGCCCAAACAGCGCCACCACCGCAAATAGGAGAACGGTAAGGGCTGCCGCGGACCGGAACATCCTCGTCATCGTGCACCTCGCGGTTTCATCATAGAGCGGTCACCGGGTGGGAACAAGCCGGGCGACGGGCGAGGTCGCCTAGCCGCGTGGCGAGTTCAACGGGACGCGGTGCTTGGCTTGGTAAGCCTCGATCTCGGCCAGCTCTTCCCCTGACAGCCGGAACGTTGCCGCGCCGATGACGCCCTCCACCTGCTCGGGACGGCGTAGACCGACGATGGCGGCAGTGACCGCCGGATGGCGGAGAGTCCAGGCGATGGCAACCGCTCCCGGCGAGAGCTTGTGCCGTTGGCCGATCGTGCGCAGCAACTCCACCAAGCCGAGATTGGCGGTCAGCCACGGTTCCTGAAAGCTCTTCGAGCGCTTGCGAAAATCGTCGTCCGGCAGTCGCGCGATGCGTTCGCGGGTCATGGCGCCACTCAGCAACCCGGACTTCATCGGCGAATAGACAATCACACCCACCTGCTGTGCCTGACACCAGGGCAACACCTCGTCTTCGATCTCCGGCGAGGGTAGCGAGTAGGGGGGTTGCAGCGAGGTGATCGGGGCAATCTTGTCGGCGCGTTCCAGTTGCGCGCGATTGAAATTCGACACCCCGATCCAGCGCACCTTGCCCTCTTGTTGCAGGGCCGCCAAGGTCGTCCAGCCCTCCTCAAGATCGCCGTCCGGCTCGGGCCAGTGGATCTGGTAAAGATCAATGGTGTCCACCTTGAGGCGGCGCAGGCTGGCCTCGCACTCGCGGCGCAATGAATCCGCCTTGAGATTGCCGGCAATGGTGCGCGCATCGTCCCAGACGCGCTCGCACTTGGTGAAGATATAGGGTCGCTTGGAGCGACCCGCCAGCGCCCGCGCCACGACTTCCTCGGAGTGCCCAAAACCGTAAATAGGCGCGGTGTCAATCCAGTTAAGGCCGGCATCGAGACCGGCGTGGATGGCGGCCACGGATTCGTTGTCGTCCTGCGGTCCCCAGCCGAACGACCACGGGCCGCCGATGGCCCACGCGCCGATGCCGATCGGGGTGATGGAGAGATCGCTCTTGCCGAGCTGACGAGTTTGCATAAAAGGGTTCTCGCGCGCCCTCTATTCTAAACACGCCGGCGGACGCTGGGCGCGTCACACGGGGGCTTCGCCCCCTAACGCTCCCGTTGGTCGCTGCCCCCGAGACCAGGTTCCGGCCGAGATGCGACGTCGATCAGCAACAGCGGACCGTCCGCAGGAATTTCGCAGACGACTTCACGGTTGGACGCCGGCGATTTCGGCTCACAGGAGCCGACTCGGCGGTTGCATCAACTGGATCAGAGCCTGCCCAGAAGCAGCGCGCATCACTTCTGGAGGGTGCCGGTGACCTGCAATCGGTCCTGGTTGTCAATTTGTTCCCCGAACTGGCGGAAGGCCGGGTAATCGCCGGGGGCGATGCTGGCCGCGGACAGCGCCACGCTACGGTCCAGTGTCAGTTCTTGTCCCTTCACCTGGTAGACGGCATGGAAGCGTCCGAAGGCATTCTGCAGGTCAACCGGGGCAGGAGCCTGCGGCTGCAGGAAGGGCGCCGAAAGGCGGATGCGCACGTGCGCCTCCTCGAAGCTGTCGCCGTTGATGATGAGCGGGAAGACCCGGCTGGGCAGCGACGCGTAGCGAGCCAGTAATCCCACCGAACCCACGATGTGCTCGATCGCCCAACCTTGACCGTCGCGATGGACAAATTCCGGCACGCTGGCGTCAATGTGCACGATCAACGGCTCGGTGGGCTTGTCGAGGTTCTCGACTGAGCCGCCCGAGGTGGAGGCATTCGGGTAGGTGGTCAGCGCCAGTTGTTGATAGACCTGCGACAGTCGGTTCTCGGGAACGTTGTTGAGCGAGTCGCGCACTTGCTGTCCAGTAGGCCCGCGGAACTCGAGCGTCAGCTTGGCGTTGGCATCGCCGCTGGGCTGCACCTCGGCATCGACGCTGAGGACGATGCCATCGAGCGTGGAGACCGCGTGCGGCACGTGCGTGAACACCGCATCCCCTTGGCGGTTGGCCAGCACGGCCAGCCCGCCGCGCACCGCAGGGTTGATGTAATCGTCATGCGCAAAGTCACCGCTCAGGTCAAACCACGCGTTGCCCGCGCGGATGAGCGGGTACTGAAACGTGAAAAGGCTTGGGATCTTCAGACTGGAGTTGTCGGTCACGGCCCGTGCCACGGCGAAGTCAAAGGGCACGTGACCGGCGGTCAGGAGGCCGAGGAACGTGGCCATGCGGTTGCCACTGCGGTCCTCGAAGTACTGCCCGGCGGGCGCCAGCCCGGCGCCCTTCACCGGTCGGATGTTGGACAGCACCCAATCGAAGATGGCGCGTGCCTGCGCAGCGGTGTCCGATTTACCTGCCACCAGGCGTGCCGCCTCCGCCTGCATGTCCGCGGTGGACCGCCCGAGTTGGAAGAGCTGGTCGCCGAAGTACTGGCTGATTTCATCCCAGGTGAGCGGCGTGCTGACCCAGACCTTGGGCACCAGTTCCTGTTCGGGCGGCATGTTGGGTTCCCGTCCCAGCAGGCGCGTCTTGCGAATCAGCCACTCGCGCGAGGTCCAGCCGTCGTGGGTGGTCACGACCGGCGGCTGCGGGAAACGCTCCTCGTCCACCAGCAGCGGCATGGCCTGCGGGGCCAGCACGATGTAATCGGAGTAGTGGAAGGGCTCGCGGGTGGAGTTGAAGACGAAGAACATGTCGTTCTCGAGCGTGCGCGGGATGGCGCTCGAGGGGCCGCGATGCATGACGTACTCGGTCTCAATGAAGTCGCCGGGCTCGAGGCCCGGCATGGTGATGCTGCTCAGGTTGCTGATCGTCTCCGGCAGCAGTGTCGTGCCGTCGGGCTTGATGGTGCGGATGGCCAGCAGGTCGCTGCCCAGGGGGATGTTCTGATCGCCGTGCAGTTGAATGCCGGCGGTGTCGAGGACGCGGATGACCTGATGGATATAGGAGTCGCGGGTGTCGTCTGGGTTGATGCGATCCACCATCTGGTCGAGCACCAGCACCGAGGAGGCGTTGGGATACTCCCCCTTGCCGGGAGACTCGCGCATGACGTCCTCGGCGGAATGGTACCAGGGCTGCCAGAATTTGCTGTCGGTAAGGAAGTCGGCGGCATGCCGCAGCGCCCCGCGCTGGAACTCACTCTGCCGCAGTTGCGCGATTCCGGCCTGCTCGCTTTCGGCCAGGCGAATCTCGGCGACCAGTCCGGCCACCTGGGCGTCAAAGGGAAAAGCCTGCAGGGCTGTTCGCGCCGCCGCGTCGGCCTCGGGAGCCGTGCTGCGCAGCACGGCTTCCAGATACTCGCGCCGCAGCACCGCCGAGGATGGGTCGCGGCGCACCGCGTTGGCAAGCAGCGCGACCGCTTCCGCGGCGCGGCCATGGTCGAGATCAAAGCGGGCCAGCAGCGGCTGCGCGCGCACGTCGTGCGCCATCTGCGTCTCCAGCTTCTGCGCCGCTGCCTGATCGCCTTCGGCGGTATCAAACGCCAGCGCCGCCAGCAGGTTGTCCCAGTCCGAAGGGCGGGCCGCCACCGCATGCTCGAGCGCCAAACGGGCCTCCGCTCCCCAATGTTGCCGGGCCGCCAAGCGGAACTCGGACCAGTCGCACTCCGGGCTGCCCTTGGCGGCGCAGGCGGCGTACTCGATGGCGGCGTCGCTGCGCTTCCCTTCGGACTCGGCGACCCGGCCAAGGCGTTCCATGGCGGGCAAGGCGGCCGGATCCGCCGCCAGTGCCTTGCCGGCTGCCGTCCTCACCTGCGCCGCGGACCAACTCTGCCCGGCATCGGGCAGCGCGGCGTCGGCCTCCGCCAAACTCAGCCACAATGGCGCGCTGGCGGGTGCCACCGCCACGGCACGCTGCAACTCGAGACGCGCCGTTGGGGCATCCTCATCCTGCACACGCCAGACGGCGTCGAGCCACAAGGCAAGCGCATCCGCGGGCGTCTGCGCCAGACGCGCCTCAGTCCAGGATTGCAGACTCTCCGGCGGAGGCAGGCTTCGCACCATGGTCGCAAGCGGCGCGCCCGCGGGCGGCGTGCGCTGAAACTCCAAGCCTGGGCCCATCGCGGACCGGAGCATCATCGTAAACTCGCGATCCGCCTGACCGCCCAGCTTGATGACCACCCGACTCCAGCCAGCCGGCAGCTCCAACGCCGCCAGACGTGTGGCGGGCGTGTATCGGGCACGCCGATCGTTGCGCACCACTTCCCGACCGTTGACGAGCAGCATCACCGAGGCGTTGCTGTATAACCGCAGCAATACGGGCGTCGGCGTCGCCACATGCACCCAGGTGACGGCGTACTCGATGCCCTCGTTGTTCCAGTCGGCGGGGAATTCCACCGCGCCCCGCACCGCGTCGAAAGGCTGACCCTGGAGGGTCCGCGATCCGTCGTGGTACGCCTCTGCCGCTTCACTCTCGATCGGGAAGGCGCGGTCGAAGTCGAGGTTGCGCCAGCGCCCGAAGGGTCCGAACAGCGTCCACGGCCGCGGACGTCCGGAGAGCTGCTCTCCCTCGGCCTGGGTCAGAGTCACCCCAGGGGCGCCGACCAGCGCCAGCAGCGGTTTGCCCAGCATGTAGACCGTGGCCGGGTCACGCAGGGGACGCTGCAGCGCCTCGCGCAGCACCGGCGCCGCATCGATAAAGCGCGTGCCTTGCATCTCGAGCGCCCCGGAGAGTGCGCGGGCGGCAACTTCCGCTGCGATATCGTCCGGGGCAAGACGGACGACGCGCAGCGCCGCATCGAGGCTGGCGTGTTCCTGACCCTCGCTTTGCTCCAGCACGTACTGCGCAAAGGCGACCGCCGCCCGGTTGGGCTCCTTGCGGGCCGCCGCCGCCAGATCGACGCGCGCCGCCCGCTTTTCGGCCGGGGTGCCATAGAACAGTTCCAGCCAGCCCAGTTGCAACAACTCGTTGCGGCTACGAGCGGCCGCAATGGCCGCTTCCGCGTGTGCAGGCGCCACGCGCGGCAACTCATCCAGCAGGCTGGCCTGTCTGGTCGCACCGGACGCCGGGGGCGCCGCGGCCCATCCGCTTGCAGCCATCGCCAGCATGAGGGGCAGGCGGCACAGCACGCCAGGACGCTTCTTCGTCGCCACGGCACCGACTCGCGCACGGATGGAAAAAAGCCAAGGACTGCTCATGGGTGGGTCACCCGCACGCCCCGGCCCAACTCCTGATCCACCGCCGCCCAGAACTGGCGGAACGCGGCATAGTCGGCTTGGGGAATCAGCGACTGCTTGATATCGAGCTGGGAGTGCAGCACCAGCACCTGGCCTTCGAGGTGGGCGGAGGCCTGCAGGTCGGCGAACGGAGAAGTCAGGTGGCGATCGGGAGGCAGGCTCGCGCCGTAGCCGGCCGGGAGCGTGAGGCGCATCTCCTCGGTGACACGCTGCGGCGGTCCCAGTAATTCGTCGGAGTGGCGCGTGGCGAGCGCCGCCAGGCGCGGCAACCACGATTCATGCACCAGCTGGCGCGGCACCAGCAGGCTGTGCCCCTGTGTTTCAGGCGCCGACGCAAAACGAGGAATCGAGCCGCTGAAATTCACCGTTACGGGGTGCCGGAAGTCGTGCAGTCCGCTGGCCTGCACGCTGTCCACCGTGATACCGGGAAGGGCGTCGTGCAACATGGACTGGATGGCGCCGGCTTGCCGGTCGTCAATCTGCAGCGCGCCGCGCAGCGCCGGCGCCTCGCCCCCTACTTCCTGAATCTGCGCTGTGAAGGTCAGGTCACCCTCCGACGAGAGTGTGCCCTGCACCATCTTGCTCGATTGGTTGACGCTGGCCGGCAGCTCGGGCGTCACTTCGGGATGGGCGTCGGCGAACAGGCGATCGGCGCTAAGGGAAGGCTCGAGCAGCATGCGCCCTGCAGGAATGCGGAAGGTGAAGGCACGCTGATCCGCCTCCGGCAATTCCTGCGGCCCGTTGTATTCCACCGTCCCGTCGAGGTACTGGTGTAGCGTCGGCACGTAAACGATGGCGTGATCGAAGTCGGCCACGGCGGGGATGGTGGGGTCCACCAGCCCAAGCTCGCGGATGCGAACCAGCACCACATCGGCCGCAATGCCCGCCCGCGCCAGCATGGCCACCATCAGGGATGCCTTGTCCTTGCAGTCGCCGAACCGTCGTTGATAGACCTGCGTGACCGGGTAGGGGCGATAGCCGTGGATGCCGAATTCCAAGGCGACGTAATGGGTGTTACGGATGACGTAGTTGTAGATGGCATTGACCTTGTCGGCGGGGCTGGTCAGATTTTTTACGAGGTCGTCGGTCGTCCGCCGCAGGTTCTCATCCATCACGAACGTGTCGCGGATGAGCTGCAGGTACCAGTTCCCGAACTGCTGCCAATCCCTGAAACTGGAGACCGCGATATAGGGCAATTGCTCGATCGCCGGCGGCGCCTGCGGTTCAAAGCGCTGGGCCGGGATGTCACGCATCATCCAGCGGTAGACGCGTTCACCGTCCACCGTCTGCACGCTGGGTTCGCCGGTAAACCGGACCGCCCGCGAGTAGAGCGGCTTGTTGGCCGGGGTCAGCACGACAAATTGCTGCAGCAACTTGGGCGCCTCGCCTCCGAATTCCACCAAGTCGCCGAAGTAGTCGCCGTAGAGCGACTCGACCGAGGTGGGCAGCACGCGGTAAGCGACCTCCACGAAGTCGCCGGGCTGCAGTGCAGGCAGGCGCACAAAACGGTTGCGCACGTCGTAAAACGTCTCGTAGCCAACCGACTCGCTGACCACCTCATCCTGCGCCGCCGCGGCATCCGCCGTGCTGCCATCGGCATGTTGCACGTGGGCGGCAAGAAAGTGCACGTCTTCGTCGGCCGGGTTGAAGGTGACCGCATAGGTCGCGAGGGACGCCGCGCCGGCGGCGTTATTGACGCGGAAGATCTGCTGTACGAAGCGTCCGACGTTGCCGGAGGGAAAAACGCGCGCCACCGCGGTGTCCACCAGCAACGCCACCGGCCCCGACGCCTTCCCCGGCGATGTCCATGCCGTGTAGTCGGCCATCGCCTGCCGCAACGTGACCCGGTAGGGCTTCTCGAAACCGGCATCCGCCTCCGCTTGGGCGCTACTGCCCGCCGCCAGGCGGATACGATCGCGCAGGTCGGCATCCTGGGGATTCAGCGTCGCGGCGAGCTGCCAGTCGCGCAGCGCGGCCTCACGATTCCCGAGTTTGCGCTCCATATCGCCGGCACTGACGCGTAGGTCCGGGTTGTCGGGATCAAAACCGACGGCGCGCCGCATCGCTGCCAGCGCCTCGGTATTGCGCCCCAGACCGGCCAGCGCCCGGGCCTCGGCCTGCTCCAGAAATGGGACGTCCGGATTGGCCGCCTCCGTGATCTGCAAGGTGCGCAGAGCGCGCGCAAAATCACCCGCGTTGCGCTGCAGGTCCGAGAGATGCACGCCCAGCGAGGAATCGCCCTGGTCCACCGCGAAGGCCATCTGCGCCCAGTGCAGCGCCTGCACCGTGTACTGCATGCTGCGCAGCGTCTCAGCCACGCGCACCGCCACCCAGGGCGCGCTCCCATAGCCGGCCGTCTGCAGTTGGTCCGCCACGCGCGCCGCGTCGGGGCGGATGCCAACCCCGGCGTAGGCCTGCATCAGACCCACCGCTGCCTGGGGCGCGCGGGCGGCGCCGGTGGCCGGAGCGCCGAGGGCCACCTCGAAGTCGTCGCGCGCCGGCCAGAACTCCCGGCGGTGCAGCTCGATCCAACCACGGTCGGTGCGCGCGTCCACATTGTCCGGGTCGAGCTGCAGCGCGCTTTGCAGAGTGCGGAAACGGCGACTCTCATCGGAGTCGTGCTCGGCGAAATCGAGCAACGCCCGCAGGCGTTGCGGATCCCCGGCCGGTAGCGCGGCGGTTGCAGCCTCAAACGCCGCCGTATCGTCATGTGCTCCCGCATTGAAATTGCCCTTGTGGGACAGCACCCAGGCGTAGCCCAATTGCCCAGCAGGGCTGCCGATACCTCGACGGGCTTCCGCCGTCAAATCGGCAACTGGAACGGCCGCACCGACCGTTACCACGGGCGTGGGATGGGGCTGGGCATCGGAAACGAGCTGTAGCGGGACTCCCGCCGGCGATGTGATTCGTACCCCAAAACGCCACTGCCCGGACTCCGTCGCCCCAACCTTCAGAAGAAGTTCGTTCCAGCCAACCCGCAGGTGACCCGAAACAGCATGCATGTCGAAGCCCTGCAGGGGATGCGAGCCGCGCTCATCGAAAAGTTGTTGCTGGTTCAGCCAGAGGCGGGTCGCCCCACTGTCCACCAGGCGAAACGCGACATCCTGATCGCTCAGGCTGTTGACCCATGTCACCACGTAGGCGGACGCACTCTGCGCCGGCGTGAAGTAGAGCGAAAGATTGACAACCCCCACCGCCGCCGGAAACGGCAAGTCCTTCCACCGCACCTCGCGCTGCTTGCCGCGATACGCCGTCGCGAAAGATGTCGCGGTCAGCGGGCCCTTTTCCGGCCCCTCCTCGTGTTGGATGGAGTCGGGGCTGGCATTCTCAAAAGGGCCGACCGTCTTCCAGTGGCGCAAAAGGCCAAGCTCGTTCCACTCCCCGGCCGCGGCAGTCACATTCCCGCGCCGCAACTCGGCGTCGGCCAGCAGCGCCTGGACCTCAGCTTTGAGCAAGGGTGAACCGGCGGCGCGACGCATTTCCTGCAAGGCAGGAACCAGTTGCCCATTGTCGGGCACGAGGTCACGTACCTCGGCCAGCCGATAGAGCCATACCAGGCGGGCAATGTCGTCCGCCGTCCCGGCATGGAGAAATTGCTGTTGGTCGAACACGAAGCGTTGTGCAGGGGAGGCCGCGGGCACCGTGCGCGGCGCGCTGGTGGCAGCGAGAACGAGAGCCGTTCCGCACACCACAAGCCAGGATTTCAACATGCAGGATTCCTCGACACTGTGCCAGCCAGGTTGCCGTCTGCGGGAAGCGCGGGCCACCGCGACTCGTGGCTTCAATTATACGGGCGCGCGCCGGGAACGGTTACGGCGGACGTTGGCGCGTCGGTCAATGCGGTGGCGCCTCAACCCAGCGACCCAAGGGGGCAGGCGGGTGTCAAGGTAATGCCCGGCCTAGCCCAGCTCCTCGATCGGCAGGCGGTTCTCGCGATGCAATTGCTCGAAGATCGCGATGGTTTCCCTCACCCCTTCCGCGAAGGAGCGTTGCGGTAGTTCGCCAATCGCGGCGCGCAACGCGCGGTCGTCGAAGTCGGGAACGATGGGGAGCTGATTGTCGCGATGCGTCAGCAGTCCGCGCGCCCGCGGAAGTTCGCGTTCGATAGTGGCAACCATGTCGCGTACTTCGAGCACCGTTCCCCGCAGGTTGAATACGTGCGCCCCGGTCAAGCGGGAGGCGGCACAGCGGTGGAAGATCTTGGCGACATCATCCGCGTACTGCATATCAGCGCGGCCCCCGAATTGCAGTTGATAGGGCCGACCCAGCACCGCGGACTTGATCGCCTTAGTCGGGTCGGAAGTGATTCCGAAATCGCGCCCGACGCCATAGACCGCCCAGGGCCGGAGTCCGATGCTGGAGATGCCGCGCATCGCAAAGTAGACGCGAGCGTTGCCCTCATTGCATTGCTTGAAGACGCCGTAATGCGTACTGGGATGCAGCGAGGACGCCTCGGTAAATACCGCCTCGCCGTACTCTTCAGGCGGCCCCGCCACAGCGGCGGAGCTGGCGTAAACCACCTTCTGCACCTGCCCGGCGTGCGCTCCCGCCGCCTCAAAAATGTTCAGGGTGCCGACAACGTTGACCAAGCCACCTCGTTGCGGGTTGGCCTGGCAGGCCGGCACTTGCAGCGCCGCGAGATGGATCACGTGCGTGATGGGAAAAGCTTCAAAGACCTGCTGGATGGCATCCGGATGGCAGATGTCTCCCGCCACAAAGTGAATGGCGGTGATCTGTTCGACGCTGAGAATTTGCAGGAGCCGCTTCGGCTGCCGGTCAATATCAAACACCACCACCGATTCGCCCGCTTCCAGGAGGTTCTTCACCACCCAGGAGCCAATGCAGCCCTGCGCTCCAGTCACGAGATAGGCCATAGGATCAGCATTGTACGACGCGGGCGCGTTGACCAAGATGCTGGCGCGACTCAGGCCGGATGCGACCCTTTGCCGGCTTGCCTCCAACGAACTGCGGGCATGAACACATCGAGGCATCCGCCGCATCGGCTCCTGTGGCGCCGCGATCGCAGGCTCGGGAGCGAGCAGCAGCCGGTGCAATCCCGCGGGGCGGTCCATTGCCGCCCGACGGGATTGGGCGCGGGGTCGCGTGTCGTCAGAACCCGGGTACGGGAGGGCAGCGACCACCGGGCGCGCTGGCGCCGAAGCCCCCGCGTGGCCGACGCGCCCGCGTGGCCGCCCGCTGCGCGGGCGGTTTGGGCGACAGGCTCCATGAGTGCCCGTCCTGCACGGCAAGCAGTACGCATGCTCACACTGCCAAAGGAACGTCGGCCGACTGTATCCCTCGCGTCTGCAGATCACGGCGCAACTGCGCCGGGTCCTTCGCCTGCAACGTCTGGATGCCCAGCGCTGCCGCACCTTCAAGGTTGACGGAACGATCATCCAGAAAGAGGCATTCTTCCGGAGACCGTTGCACCAAGTTCAAGGCCAGCGCATAAATGTGCGGATCGGGCTTGCGCAACCTTACGAAACACGAACAACAGAACACGGCAAAGTGTGGGCGGAGTTGAAATCGATCGAGCCGGTACTGGTTGATCTCGCGCGGCTCATTGTTCAGCATCACGCAGCGATAGGTGGACGAGAGAGAAGACAAGAGTTCCAACCCGCCCGGTAACGGCTGCGATTGTTGATACATAAAATCCGCAAACTCGCTTTTGGAGAAGGACCGGGCGCGATAAAAGACAGTGCGCTCCAGGTACAGGTCAAGCGTGCTCTCCCCCGCCTCCCAAGCTGGGAATACCGCATGGTGACGCTCCTCGAAGTCGGCGGCGTCCAGCCCGAAGGTGTCAGCCGCCACGCGTCTGGAAGAGTGGCCCCAGCCGTTGGTCAGTACAACGCCCCCCATATCCCAAAACAGCGTGGTGATCCCCATCCCAAGAGCCTACCGCCGATTGCGGTGTCTACGGCATACCGCTGAGGAAGGGAGCCCGTTCAGGGGTACGCGGGCGCGTCAGTCGCGTGCGGACCACGCCCAAAGCCAACCCACCACTTGACCATGCTTCAGGCCAGATCGAAGAGCAGCAGTTCGCTATCTACCGTCGCGCTGACCTTCAACTCCTTTTCCGCGACCGCGGCCAGGGCATCGCCCGCGTGTAACGACTCCCCATTGAGCGTCACCGCGCCACGTACCACTTGCAGCCATGCCCGACGGCCAGGGGCAAGCGCGTAGTCCAAGGTCCCCCTTGGATTCAGAATGGCAGCGTACAGACGCGCATCCTGATGGATCTGCAGCGCTCCCTCTTCGCCGTGCGGAGCCACGAGCAATCGCCACCGCCCGCGCTTTTCTTCCGCTGGAAACGTCTTCTGTTCATAGCTGGGAGAAATGCCCGCCCGTTGCGGCTCGATCCAGATCTGCAGCAGATGAACCGCCTCGGTGGGCGAGGCGTTGAACTCGCTGTGCAGCACGCCGGTACCGGCCGACATGCGTTGCACATCGCCGGGCCGCATCACCGAGCCGTTGCCCATGTTGTCTTTGTGCTGCAGGGCGCCTTCCAGCACATAGGTGATGATCTCCATGTCGCGGTGCGGATGCGTGCCAAACCCCTGGCCACCTTGGACCCGATCCTCGTTGATGACGCGCAGCGGGCCAAACCCCATCTGCGTAGGGTCGTAGTAATCGCCGAACGAGAACGTGTGATAGGTGTCGAGCCAGCCGTGGTCCAGATGGCCGCGCTCTTTGGACTTGCGAAACGTAATCATGACAGCTCCCCTCTTTCATGCTGTGCTTTATGAACTTTTCATGACCGCCGCACCGAAGCTTCTGCCGGCCCCGCTGTAGGCGCGCCAGCCGCGGCGCGTCCCAGCTTGCGGCAAAGTGTGCCCAAGGTCTCCTGTTCCGCCCGCGTCAACACGGCGAACAGCTCCGCCACGCGCGCCGCATGGCCAGGAAACAATCGCGCCACCTCGGCCCGGCCATGGGCGGTCAGATGCACGGTGGAGAAACGCCGATCCTTCGTGCTGCGCTTGCGCCGCACCCAGTCGCGCCGAATCAAGCCATCAACAAGCAGGGTGACGTTGGCCGGACTGGTGAGCAGCTTGGTCGCCAGATCCTTCTGACAAAGCGGGCCAAGGTGAAGGATCGCTTCCACGATCCCGAACTGCGACAGCGTGATGCCCCGACTCGCCGTCTCCAGTTCCCGTTGCAGCGCCCGCGTCACCGCATTGCGCGCCCGGGTCAGTTTGATCAAAGCATCCAAGGCGCACCGCTCCGTGGCGGCGCCCCGATAGTGCGTTGGCACAAAGACACCCTCGTGACGCCGGTGAGGCCGACAACGACGTCTGCCGCCCCGCGCGTTCTCCCTGGACCTAGCGTTTCACTCCCTCGACAGCGACTTCGGCGCGCGGTTTGCGACCGCTGGGCACCTCCCGCTCCCGCAAGGATTCAGGCAGCGTCGCCGCATCGCCCGGATAACCCAACGCGATGGCCGCAATGATTTCGTACTGTTCCTTCGGTAGCCCCAGCACGGCATGCGCCTTCTCCACCTCAATGCCGGCCATGCCATGCGTGGCCAGTCCCAGCCGGTGCGCCTGCAAGGCCAGCGACATCCAGGCGGCGCCCGCATCGAAGACCGCGACACGGTTGGGCGTCCCGTTGTGGGCAAAGTGACGGCGGGCTGCAACAAAGATCAGCACCGGCGCCTGGTTCGCCCAGGTCTGATTGAACTCGACCAGCAAGCCGCGGAAACGGGCGAGATCCTCCGGCTCGCGGGCGTAGAGGAACAGCCAGGGCTGGTCGTTGAACGACGACGGAGCCCACCGGGCCGCTTCAAACACCGAGTCCAGCGCCTCGCGCGGCACGGGACGGGCGCTGAAGGCGCGCGGCGACCACCGGGCTGGAAAAATGGGGTCAACGGCGGCATCCGGGACGCGTCCGGGGACCGGGAAAGTGAGGCTGGAGGACATGGCGTTTCTCCTGTTCGCCTTCTTGGATGCCCCTTCCCGCAATAATGATTCATCCCTGAACTAATTCTCGGGATCGCCCACGATGAGCCGGGCGGCACGCTCGAAGCGCAGGTAGGCCCAGGCCCAGTCCAGCGCCACCACCAGGCGGTTTCTGAAGCCGATCAGAAAAAAGATGTGCACCACCAACCAGGTCAACCAGGCCACCAGCCCGGAGAGATGCCACCCGCGAATATCGGCCACCGCCGCGGCGCGGCCGATCGTCGCCAGATTTCCTTTGTCAACGTAATGAAAGGGTCGAGCCGGCTTTCCTTGCAGCCGGCGGCAAAGGTTGGAGGCGACATGACGCCCCTGCTGCAAAGCGACAGGGGCGACGCCGGGCAACGGTCTGCCGCGCTCATCCACCGCTGCGGCCACGTCGCCAATCACGAACACCTCGGGGTGCCCGGGCACGCTGAGATCGGCGTTAACCGGAACGCGACCGGCACGATCCAGCGGCACCCCAAGACTGGCCGCCAACGGCGAGGCCGTGACCCCCGCCGCCCACAGCACAGTGGCTGCGGCAAAGGGCTGTCCCGCAATCGCGACCATGCCCTCCTGGATGGCGGTCACCGCTGCACCCGTGCGGACGACCACTCCCAACCGCTCCAGCGCCGTTTGCGCTTTGGCCGACAGGTCCGGGGGAAACGTGGCAAGCAGACGCGGGCCGGCTTCGACGAGCACGACTTCGGTTTCGCGCGGATCAATGGCTCGGAAGTCCTGCACCAGCACCCGACGCGCGATCTCGGCGATCGCCCCCGCTAATTCCACGCCCGTGGGGCCACCTCCGACGATCACGAAACGCAGCAACGAGGCGCGGCGCACCGGATCGGTTTCCCGCTCGGCGTGCTCGAAGGCCAGCAGAATGCGTCGCCGCATGGCGAGGGCATCTTCCAGCGTTTTCAGCCCGGGAGCCAAGGGTTCCCATTCCGGATGTCCGAAATACGAATGCGTGGCGCCGGTGGCGACGATCAAAACATCGTAGGACACAGCGCCGTCCCGCAGCAGGACGCGGCGTTCCGCCGTGTCAATGGCGGTGACCTCGGCCAGCAGAACGCGCGTGTTCTTCTGCCCGCTGACCACGGCACGAATCGGATAGGCGATATTGCTGGGGGCCAGCCCCCCGGTCGCCACCTGATAGAGGAGCGGCTGGAATAGGTGATGGTTGCGGCGGTCAATGAGGGTGATAGCCACCCGGGCGCCTCGCAACGCCCGGGCGGCGTACAAGCCGCCAAATCCCGCTCCGATGATGACCACGCGCAGCGGCGGATCGACGGGTTGGGGCAGGGGTGCTGTCATGTCGACCCTGAACGTAGACTACCAAGTCCGACGTCCCAAGGCCGCCGTCATCCTCTCAGCCCGGCATCAACCTTGCGCTGACGGTCCGGTCAGAAACTGGCGCAACAGTATCTCCTGCCGTTCGGCAACACTGAGAAATGCCACCGCCACCCGCCGCTCCGCGTCCGGACGCACCACCACCGCGCGCAGCTTCAGCCGCTCGGACTGACCGGGAAGCGCGAACTCGACGTGCATGTCCTTACCGGGCCGAAATTGAGTCGCAGGATCGGTGACGCTCTTGAGATCGAGCAACATGCCCGACTCACCCAAGTTTGAGCTTTCCAGCTTGAAGTTCTTATCGCCCAGCTTGCACTGCACAGCGGTCTTGAACTCCACCCGTGTGGATCGTCGCCGTTCGGTCAGCATGGGCCCACGCATGGCGTTGAAGAGACGGTCCACGCGTTCCTGACTGAGCGGCTTGCCGAGAAAGAAGGTGGCGCCAGCCTTAAACCCCTCCTGCATGGTGCCGGAGTCTTCCAAGCCGGTGAGGATGACGATGGGAAGTTGTCGATTCAGGGCGGAGGCGCGCAGGCGGCGTGTCAGTTCCAAGCCGTCCAGGTGCGGCATCTCGGCGTCGAGAAAGGCGCCATGAAACTTGGTCGACTCCACCAAGGGGGCGACTTGGCGACTGTCGGAGAAGGCCAGCACCTCACAGCCGAAGGGTTCGACACGGGTGCGAATGAGACGGATGGCGGTCGGTTCATGATCAACGACCAAGAGACGGAGCGGGCCTGAGGTCATGGCGCATCGCCTTGGGCCGAAAAGGTGTGTCTTGCCGTGCACGTTCGGGGCCACTCCCAGACAGTGCGTCTCCCTCGTCCGCAAGTCCATGCCCCGTCGCTGATTGCGAAAAACGTCACTCGCGATTGCCGAAGGAATCGCCCCGCGTTCGGATCAGGCAGGGGGAACTTTGGTTACCGAGATTCGGGTTCGCTTCCCATCCGGAGCTCCAATCGCGTCGGCCTGCCCGACCCGGTTCTCTGCAGCCACACCGAGGATGGACCGCGCAGCCCGATGTCACCGGCGACGGCATCGGCAAGGTCGCCCATGGCCTCCACCTCCCTCTCGGGCCGGGGAGCTACGCTGATACGCTGAGCTTCACCGACATCGCCACTTCGAACGACGCCACCGCCGAGATCCCCCTGCCGATGCCCGCCCTGACACGGAACTAACAGCATCTCGCTGCCGCGCGGCGCCCATTGTGTCTTTTGACGCAAAGCGCTTCAGTGCCAGCAATCAGGGCACGCAGCGTCAGCCTTTAGAAAGTCGTCGTTCAAACTCTTCCTCGTTGAGGATTGTGACGTTCAAACTGCGCGCCTTGTCGAGTTTCGAACCGGGATCGTCGCCCGCCACGACGAAGTCGGTCTTCTTGCTGACCGTACCCACCACCTTGCCCCCCGCCGCCTCGACCGCCGCCTTGGCCTGGTCGCGCGAGAAGCGTTCCAGCGTGCCGGTCAGCACCACAGTCTGACCCGCCAGGGTCTGCGGCCGCGTGAGGGTCTTACGTGGCTGGGTGAAGCGCACGCCGGCAGAGCGCAGCGCCTCGACCAAGGCGCGGTTGGCGGGCTCGCGGAAGAACAGCGCGATGGCGGCGGCGATCTTGGGGCCCACCTCGCTCACCGCTTCCAGTTCCGCTTCACTCGCCTGCATCAACGCGTCCAGGCTCCCGAGGTGATCGGCCAGCACCTGCGCGGTGCGCTCTCCGACCATGCGAATGCCCAGCCCATAGATCACGCGATAAAGCTCGTTTTGACGGCTGCGGTTGATCTGGCTGACAAGGTTCTCGGCCGACTTCGACCCCATGCGCTCCAAGCCTGCCAGTTGCTCGACCTTGAGCTGATAGAGGCCGGCCACATGGCTGACGCCCAACTGCGTGACCAGTTGTTCGATGATGGCCGGGCCCAGCCCGTCAATGTCCATGACGTCACGCCGGCCAAAATGCAGCAGCGATTCGCGCAGGCGCGCCGGGCAGTTGGCGTTAATACAGCGCAGCACCACCTCGCCGGGTTCGCGCACCACCGCACTCTGGCAGGCCGGGCACCTGCTGGGCATGCGAAAGGCGCGCACGTCGGCGGGACGCTTTTCCACCACCACATTCAGAATGTGAGGAATCACTTCTCCGGCGCGCTCGACGGTCACATAGTCGCCAATCATCACCCCCAGCCGGTGCAGCTCGTCCTCGTTGTGCAACGTGGCGCGGCGCACCATGACGCCGCCCAGCGCAATCGGCTCCAGCACCGCTGCCGGGGTGAGCGCCCCCGTGCGCCCCACCTGCACTGTGATGTCGAGCAGCCGCGTCACGCCCTGGCTGGCGGCGAACTTGTAGGCAGTCGCCCAGCGCGGAAACTTGCTGGTCGCCCCCAGGCGGCGTTGCAGAGCGACCTCATTGACCTTGATCACCACGCCGTCGGTCTCGAACGGGAGGTGCTCGCGCTGCGCATCCCATCGCTGGATGTGCTGCCATGCTTCAACGGCATCCGCAACCAGTGCCCACTGCGGATTGACCTTGAATCCCAGCATCTGCAGCGTCTGCAAGCTCTGGGCGTGCTCGGCGAAGGGGGGTTCGCCATCGACGAGCAAATAGTAGGCAAGAAAATCCAGGCGCCGTTCGGCGGTGATCCGTGGATCGAGCACCCGCACCCCGCCGGCAGCGGCGTTGCGCGGGTTGGCAAACCGACTCAAGCCTTGCAGGTCGCGCTCCGCATTGAGGCGCTCAAAGGACTTGCGTGGCATCACCACCTCGCCGCGCACTTCGAAGTCGCCGCCCATCCGCGCCGCCTTGAGCTTCGCCGGTGCAATCTGCAGCGGCAGCGAGCGCACCGTGCGCAGGTTCTCGGTAACGTCTTCGCCGGTCTCGCCGTCACCCCGCGTGAGCGCCTGTCCCATACGCCCCGCACGGTACTGGAGGGCCATGCTCAGCCCGTCCAGTTTCAGTTCGACGACGTAATGCGCGGTCCCCACTCCGGCAACGCCCTCCCGCACCCGCCGGTCGAAAGCAAGGAACTCGTCTTCCGAGAAGGCGTTGTCGAGGCTCATCATGGGCACCGAATGCCGCGCCTTGAGAAACCCCTCGCGCACCGCCCCACCCACGCGCTGCGTCGGCGAATCCGGCGTCACCAGTTCGGGATGCAGCGACTCGATCTCCTTCAGGCGGATGAGCAATGCGTCGAACTCGGCATCGCTAACCTCGGGATCGTCCAGAACGTAATAGCGGTGTTCGTGGCGGCGGATCTGCTCCCGCAGTAGTTCCACCTCGCGCCGCAATGTCGGGGACTCCGTTGCCATGACGTGAAAATTATAAGTGGACGCTGGCGCGCGGGCCACGGCCGGGGGCTGCCTACGGGGGGACCGGTCGCTGCCGGCCAGCTTCTCTGCTGCGGTATCGTACCTAGGTCACGGCCATGGACAATCTCACCCACACGCTGGTCGGAATCGCGATTTCGCGGGCGTTTTTCAAGCATCGTACGCCCTACGCCACCACCGCCCTCATCGTGGCGGCGAACGTTCCCGATCTCGATGTGCTGGCCGCTCCGACCGGGATTCGCTATCTGCTCGTGCATCGCGGCTTGACCCATTCCCTGCTGTTTCTTCCGGTCTGGGTCGCGCTGATCGCCTGGGGCCTGCGGGCGGCCGCACGACGTTGGCCCGGAAAAGCCCGCCTGCTGCAGATGGGCGCCGCGGCGGGCGAGGACAACGGATTCAACCAGGCACGCGCCGCCACCGCCGTTCCCAGAGTGCCAAGCTGGCGCGTGGCCTTGTTGTTGGCGTTGGCCGGCGTCGGCTCGCACCTGCTTCTGGATCTCACCAACACCTATGGCATCCGTCTGCTGTGGCCGTTGAGCCACCGCTGGTTTGCCTGGGATATTGAGAACATCTTCGATCCTTGGATCTGGGTGGGGCTGCTCGGTTTCCTCCTGTTGCCCATGGTGCTTGGCTTGGTGGGCCGCGAGGTGGGAGTGCGGCGGCCGAGCCGCTATCGCCTCAGTGCGACTCTGGCGCTGCTGCTGCTCGTGGCGTGGTGGGGAGTGCGGGGCTTCTATCACCGCCGAGCCTTGGACTACCTCGACGGCCGTCTGATCGAACAGCAGGTACCACAAGCCATCGCGGCGCTGCCCTACGTCGGCGACCCCTTCCGCTGGCACAGCGTCGTGGAGCTCTCGGACCGTTACGTGCTGGCGACCGTGGACGCCGCGGCGGAGCGCCGCGACGATGCCATGCCGCAACAAACACTCTTCAAGCCGGAACCCACCCCCGCTTTGCGTCTGGCGGAGAGCACCGCCACCGGCCGCATTTTCCTCGACTTCGCCCGTTTTCCGTGGGCGAGTGTGCGGGAGAGCGCCACCGGGACAACGGTCGCCATCGCCGACCTGCGCTTCAAGCCCGCCGATGCCGCGGTTCGCATGGAAGCCGAAATCGTTCTCGACCCGCAGATGCAAGTGCGCTCCGAACGCTTCAGCTGGCAGGGGGAGCGCTCCACCGAGTCGCCCTAGCCAGCGCCGAAGGTCAAGCGCGTTGAATCACTCCCCAACCCTGCGCGCGTTGGGCTCACGGATTATTGGAGCGTTGTGCGTGGAGCGGTTGAGCGCGAGAGTATTCCCGTCCGGCCGCCCCCCTCTACTGCCCCCGTCGTTTCCATTGATCTTCCACACCGCCTACTTCCGCCGTCTACCGTCTTCACGCTCAACTCTCCACCCATCTCGCTCTACGGACAGCTCGCCCGCGCTAGCTGCCTGCACGCGTCGAGGCGGCGAGGCGTTCCCACGCCGCTTGCACGGCGGCCAAAGCCGCCTGCGGGCTGGCGCCGATCGCAGAGAGGTGGCCCATCTTGCGCCGGGGTCGAGCCTCCTCTTTGCCGTAGAGGTGCAGCTTGATCCCGGGCAGGGCGAGGACCCGATCGAAAGCCGGGGGCTGGGCACCCATCCAGAGGTCGCCAAACATGTTGACGATCGCCGCCGGACGCACCACGTCGACGGCGCCGAGCGGCAGGTCGCAGATGGCGCGCACTAATTGCTCAAACTGGCTGGTCACGCAGGCGCGTTCGGTGGCATGGAACGTATTGTGCGGGCGCGGGGCAAGTTCGTTGACCAGCAGTCCACCAGCGCGCGGCACGAACATTTCCACCGCCAGCAGACCCTCGACCGCGATGGCCTGCGCGATGGCGGCCGCAAGATCCTGGGCCTCGCTCAGTAACGTCGTCTCCAGCGGCGCGGGGATGACCGACCAGGCCAGGATGCCCTGCTCATGGTGGTTCAAAGCGGGCGGGAAGACGCTCAACTGGCCGTTCGGGCGGCGCGCTACCAGCACCGAGATTTCATGTTCCAAGTCGAGGCGCCGTTCGGCCACGCAAGGCCGTCCGCCCAATCCCACCCACGCCTCGTGGGCTGCGGCAGCATCCCAGGTTGCGAGTCGCAACTGGCTGCGACCGTCGTAGCCGCCACGCGTCGCCTTGACCACCGTCGCCGCCTGTAGGGCGGCCAGCGCGGATGCCAGCTCGGGTTCCGTGCGCGCCACGCGGTACGCGCCCACCGGGAAACCCTGCGCCGCCAACCAGTCTTTCTGGCGGGCACGGTCCTGGACGATCTCGAGCACGGCGGCCGCTGGCCGCACCGGGGCGTGTAGGCGCCCCGCCGCCAAGCTCTCCGCACCGACCTCTTCAATCTCGAACGTCAGGACCTGGCACTCTTGCCCGAGCCGGGCCGCGGCCTCGGGATCGTCCAGCTTGGCGGTCCAGCAGCGGTCCACCACGCCACGCGCCGGACAGGCGGGATCGGGGTCAATCACTTGAATGCCGTACCCCAACGAACGGGCGGCCATGGCGGTCATGCGGCCGAGCTGGCCGCCACCAAAAATACCAATGCTGGCGCCGGGCAGGATGGGACGGCTCAAACTCCCGATCCCCCGGGTACGGCCTTCGGCTCAAGCACTTCGGCGGTGCGCGCTGCGCGCCAGGCGCGCAGCCGTTCGCGTAACTCCGGGTGCTGCAGGCTGAGGATCTGCGCCGCCAGTAGGGCGGCATTGGCCGCTCCCGGTGCGCCAATGGCAAGCGTCCCGACCGGGACGCCCTTAGGCATCTGCACGATGGAAAGCAGGGAGTCAATCCCATTCAACAGCGTGCTGGGCACCGGGACCCCCAACACCGGGAGGAGCGTCTGGCTTGCCACCATGCCGGGCAGGTGCGCCGCGCCGCCGGCGCCGGCGATGATCACCTGCAGACCGCGGGCCTCCGCCGTGCGGGCGTACTCCCGCATCCAGTCCGGGGTGCGGTGGGCGGAGACGACTCGTACCTCGTGCGGTATCTCGAGTTCCTGCAACATCGCGGCCGCCAGCGCCAGAACGGCGGCGTCGCTTTTGCTGCCCATGATGATGCCCACCCAGGGGCGGGGGTCGTTGGCCACGCGGGGTTCCCTTCCGGAATCTTCAGAATACCCGAGACGCCGGCCCGTCGGCCAGACATGGGCGAATCCCGCGTAGCCGACGTTCCCCCGTCCGGTTTGGTCATGCAACAGCAAATGCTGGCCGATGATCTGCTGGCCGGCCGTATCAGGCTGCGTCGCCAGCGGCTGGTGCCACCGCCGTCATTACCACCCCGAGCGGAACTTCGCAGATTTTTCGCCGGGTCGGCCACCCTCGCGAATCGAGACCGTCCAGTGGGTGAGGGACAGATCCGGGCGCCTCGGCACGGCGAGATCAGCCTGTACCGACCGCACCGGACGCTCCCGGGCGTCCCCGCGAATTCCACGCGGCGGCGCAGTTCCGGGCGACGGTGGAGCGCTTCCCGGTCGGGCCCCAACCCGGTTACTTTTTTTAAGTTGCAGAGAGACGGCCAAGTGCTTTCTACTAGCGAGAACGCCACTTCGCATCCCGACTCCGCAGGGGCGGTGCGATGCCCGATGTGATTCGTCTTCTGTTGGTCGAAGACAACCCGGCCGATGCCCGCCTGCTGCAAGCCATGCTGGGAGGCAGTGCCGACCCGCGCTTTGAGCTCACCCACGTGGAACGGCTCGGCGATGCGCAGCGCCAGGTGGAGCTGCAGCGCTTCCAGGCGGTCCTGCTCGACCTCTCTCTGCCCGACGCGCAGGGGTTGCAGGGCGTGGTGGTCTTGCACGAGCACATGCCCGGTCTTCCCATCGTGGTGCTTACCGGGTCTAACGACGAGGCCCTCGCGGTGGATGCGGTGCGCCAAGGGGCACAGGACTACCTGGTCAAAGGCAAGATCGACAGCGTGCTGCTGACCCGCACGTTACGCTACGCCATCGAACGCAATCAGCTCGAGGGGCAACTGCGCCACGCCCAGAAGATGGAAACCATTGGACGCTTGGCAGGCGGCTTGGCCCATGATTTCAACAACCTGCTGACAGTTGCCATCACCCATACCGACCTGATGCGTTCCCGTTTGCACGCTGGCGACCCCCTCCTGGAACATGTGACCGAAGTCGAGCACGCCGCCGAACAGGCGATCGGCCTTACTCGTCAACTCCTGGCCTTCAGTCGGCAGCAGGTGCTGACCCCCCGCGTCCTCGACTTGAATCACGTCGTGTCGCGCATGGTCAGCATGATGCGGCGCCTGATCGGCGAGGACATCGAGCTGTCCAACGTCTTGCAGATGGGATTGGGGCTGGTGCAGGTCGATCCCGGACAGATCAAGCAAGTCATTTTGAACCTGATCCTCAACGCCCGCGATGCCATGCCGCAGGGCGGCAAATTGACCATCGAGACCAAGGATGTCGAGATTGGCCGCGCCGGCAACCGGGCCGCGGGCGCCGTTATCCCCCCCGGCGACTATGTCCTGCTGGCGATCGGCGATACGGGCGGGGGCATGGATGCCGTCACCCAGGCGCACCTCTTCGAACCGTTCTTCACCACCAAGCCGGTCGGCCAGGGGACCGGTCTCGGCCTCGCCACGGTTTACGGCATCGTGCAGCAGAGCGGCGGCTTCATCCAGGTCGAAAGCGCCCCGGGCGACGGCGCCACCTTTCGCATCTTGTTGCCACGCGCTCATCAGAAGGTGGCCGATGCCGACCATAGCGAGCCGGTTGCCGCCGCAGGCCGCGGCTTCGAGACCATTCTGCTGGTTGAGGATTACCCCTCGCTGCGCGCCGCTTTCCGTTCCGTGCTGCAATCCAAGGGCTACCAGGTGCTGGATGCGAGCGATGGCATCGAAGCGCTCGATGTCGCCGGCCAGCACGGCGGCCCGCTCCATCTCCTGGTGACCGATATCGTCATGCCCAAGCTGAATGGCCGCGACCTGGCGGCCAAGCTGCTGGCCCTGCGTCCCGGCTTGCGGGTGCTGTTCATGTCCGGCTATCCCAAGGGCGGACTTGGCCATCCTGGAGTGACGGAAGCCGAGATCAGCTTTCTGGAAAAGCCGTTTAATGCCGAGGCGCTGGCTCGCAAGGTGCGCGAGGTGCTGAATCAGGCTGCGGTCGAGACCACCACCAGCGGGCGCTAGCCCGTCAATCTGCCTGTGAGAGGACTCATGAGGAAAGCCACTCCTGTCCCTGTCTCTGAAAAGGCACTTCTGAAAGTGCTGCTGGCGTTTCGAAAAGGCGACTTTGCCTCCCGCCTGCCTGTTGCCGCGGACGGCCCCCAGAACAAGGTGGCGACCGCTCTCAATGAAGTGCTGGAGCTCAATCAGCGCCTGTCGCAGGAGTTGGCGCGGGTCGCCCGCACGGTCGGCAAGGAAGGCAAAATCACGCAACGTGCCGCCTTGGCCAGCCCAGGTGGCGACCCGGCGCGCGGCGGCTGGGCGGACTGCGTCGATTCGGTCAACTCCCTGATCGGCGACCTGGTGCAACCTTCCACCGAGGTGGCGCGCGTCATCGGGGCGGTAGCCAAAGGCGACCTCTCCCAGACCATGGCGCTCGAGGTGGACGGTCGTTCTCTCAAGGGCGAGTTCCTACGCACCGCCCGCGTCGTCAACGTCATGGTCGAGCAGTTGAACTCCTTTGCCTCGGAGGTCACGCGCGTCGCCCGCGAGGTGGGCACCGAGGGCAAGCTGGGCGGCCAGGCCATGGTCAAAGGAGTCGGCGGCGTCTGGAAGGATCTCACCGACAGCGTCAACTCCATGGCCGGCAACCTCACCGCCCAGGTGCGCAACATCGCCGGCGTGACCACCGCCGTCGCCAAGGGCGACCTCTCCACCAAGATCACGGTCGACGCACGCGGCGAGATTCTGGCCCTCAAGAACACCATCAACACCATGGTGGATCAGCTCAATGCCTTCGGGTCGGAAGTCACCCGCGTCGCCCGTGAAGTGGGAACGGAGGGCAAGCTCGGTGGCCAGGCCGAAGTAAAGGGCGTGGGCGGCGTCTGGAAGGACCTCACCGACAGCGTCAACTCCATGGCCGGCAACCTCACCTCGCAGGTGCGCAACATTGCCGGCGTCACCACCGCCGTGGCGCGCGGCGATCTCTCCACCAAAATCACCGTCGGGGCACGCGGCGAGATTCTCGAGCTCAAGAACACCATCAACACCATGGTGGATCAGTTGAATGCGTTCGCCTCGGAAGTGACCCGCGTGGCCCGCGAAGTCGGCACCGAAGGCAAATTGGGCGGGCAGGCGGAAGTGAAGGGCGTGGGCGGCGTCTGGAAGGATCTCACCGAGAGCGTCAACTCCATGGCCGGCAACCTCACCTCACAGGTGCGCAACATTGCCGGCGTGACCACGGCCGTGGCGCGCGGCGATCTCTCCACCAAAATCACCGTGGATGCACGTGGCGAAATCCTCGAGCTCAAGAACACCATCAACACCATGGTGGATCAGCTCAACGCCTTTGCCGGTGAGGTCACCCGCGTCGCCCGCGAAGTCGGCACCGAGGGCGAATTGGGCGGCCAGGCCAAAGTCAAGGGCGTGGGCGGCGTCTGGAAGGACCTCACCGACAGCGTCAACTCCATGGCCGGCAACCTCACCGCCCAGGTGCGCAACATCGCCGGCGTGACCACCGCCGTCGCCCGCGGCGATCTCTCGACCAAAATTACCGTCAGCGCGCGCGGCGAAATTCTTGAGCTCAAGAACACCATCAACACCATGGTGGATCAGCTCAACGCCTTTGCCAGCGAGGTCACCCGCGTCGCCCGCGAAGTCGGCACCGAGGGCAAGCTGGGCGGCCAGGCCGACGTCAAGGGCGTGGGCGGCGTCTGGAAAGACCTTACCGAGAGCGTCAACTCCATGGCCGGCAACCTCACCGCCCAGGTGCGCAACATCGCCGGCGTGACCACCGCCGTCGCCAAGGGCGACCTCTCCACCAAGATCACGGTCGACGCGCGCGGCGAGATTCTGGCCCTCAAGAACACCATCAACACCATGGTGGATCAGCTCAACGCCTTCGCCAGCGAGGTCACCCGCATGGCGCGCGACGTGGGCACCGAGGGCAAGCTGGGCGGCCAGGCCAAGGTCAAGGGCGTGGGTGGTGTCTGGAAAGACCTTACCGAGAGCGTCAACTCCATGGCCGGCAACCTCACCGCCCAGGTCCGCAACATCGCCGGCGTCACCACCGCCGTCGCCCGCGGCGATCTCTCCACCAAGATCACGGTGGATGCGCGCGGCGAGATCCTCGAGCTCAAAAACACCATCAACACCATGGTGGATCAGCTCAACGCCTTCGCCTCGGAAGTCACGCGCATGGCGCGCGATGTGGGCACCGAAGGCAAGCTGGGCGGCCAGGCCGACGTCAAGGGCGTCGGCGGTGTCTGGCGCGATCTCACCGAGAGCGTCAACTCCATGGCCGGCAACCTCACCGCCCAGGTCCGCAACATCGCCGGCGTCACCACCGCCGTCGCCAAGGGCGACCTCTCCACCAAGATCACGGTGGACGCGCGCGGGGAAATTCTCGAACTCAAGAACACCATCAACACCATGGTGGATCAGCTCAATGCCTTCGCCTCGGAAGTCACCCGCATGGCCCGCGAGGTGGGCACCGAAGGCAAGCTGGGCGGCCAGGCCGACGTCAAGGGCGTGGGCGGCGTCTGGAAAGACCTCACCGACAGCGTCAACTCCATGGCTGGAAGCTTGACCAACCAGGTGCGCAACATCGCCGGCGTCACCACCGCCGTCGCCCGTGGCGACCTTTCCACCAAGATCATCGTGGATGCGCGCGGCGAGATCCTCGAGCTCAAGAACACCATCAACACCATGGTGGACCAGCTCAACGCTTTCGCCAGCGAGGTCACGCGCGTGGCCCGCGAAGTCGGCACCGAAGGCAAGCTGGGCGGGCAGGCGGACGTCAAGGGCGTGGGCGGCGTCTGGAAAGATCTTACTGAAAACGTGAACTCGATGGCGCGCAACCTGACCAACCAGGTGCGCAACATCGCCGGCGTCACCACCGCCGTCGCCAAGGGCGACCTCTCCACCAAGATCACCGTCGATGCGCGCGGCGAGATCCTCGAGCTCAAGAACACCATCAACATCATGGTGGACCAGCTCAACGTCTTCGCCTCGGAAGTGACGCGCGTGGCCCGCGAGGTGGGTACCGAGGGCAAGCTGGGCGGGCAGGCCGACGTCAAGGGTGTGGGCGGTGTCTGGCGCGACCTCACCGAAAGCGTCAACTTCATGGCCGGCAACCTGACCAACCAGGTCCGCAACATCGCCGGCGTGACCACCGCCGTCGCCAAGGGCGACCTCTCCACCAAGATCACGGTCAGCGCGCGCGGCGAGATCCTCGAACTCAAAAATACCGTCAACACCATGGTGGATCAGCTCAACGTCTTCGCCTCCGAGCTGACGCGCGTGGCCCGCGAGGTGGGCACCGAAGGCAAGCTGGGCGGGCAGGCGCGGGTGACCGGGGTGGCCGGCATCTGGAAGGACCTGAGCGACAACGTCAATTTCATGGCCGCCAACCTGACCGCGCAGGTGCGCGGCATCGCCAAAGTGGTGACGGCGGTGGCCAACGGCGACTTGAAGCGCAAGCTCGCGCTTGAGACCAAAGGGGAGATCGCCGAGCTGGCCGACACCATCAACGGCATGATTGACACGCTGGCGCTGTTCGCCGACCAGGTCACCAGTGTGGCGCGCGAGGTGGGTATCGAGGGAAAGTTGGGTGGGCAGGCGCGCGTGCCGGGTGCCGCCGGCATCTGGCGCGACCTCACCAACAACGTCAATCAGCTCGCCGCCAATCTCACCACCCAGGTGCGCGCCATCGCCGAAGTGGCCACCGCGGTGACCATGGGCGATCTGACCCGCTCCATCTCGGTCGAGGCGCAGGGCGAAGTCGCCGCCCTCAAGGACAACATCAACGAGATGATCGGCAACCTGCGCGCCACCACGCTGAAAAACAGCGAGCAGGACTGGCTCAAGACCAACCTGGCGCGGTTCACCGGCATGCTGCAGGGACAGCGTGACCTGATGGTGGTCTCGCGGCTGGTGCTCTCGGAGCTGGCGCCGCTGGTTCAGGCCCAGCACGGACTGTTCTACATCAACGCGCCCGAGGATCCTGCACAGCCGCTGCTTCGGGTGCAGGCCAGCTACGCCCAGACGGAGCGCAAGCAGTTGACCGAAGTCGTGCGTGCCGGCGAAGGAGTCGTCGGGCAGTGCGCGATCGAGAAGCAGCCGATTGTCATGACCGAAGTCCCACCCGACTACATCAAGATCAGCTCCGGGCTGGGCGAGGCGCCTCCCCGCAGCATCATCGCCCTGCCGGTCATCTTCGAAGGCCAGGTCAAGGCGGTCATCGAACTGGCCAGCTTCCAGCGCTTCAGCCAGATCCACCTCGCTTTCCTCGAACAACTTGTTGAAAACATGGGCATCGTGCTCAACAGCATCGCCGCCACGATGCGCACCGAGGAACTGCTCAAACAGTCGCAGGCGCTGGCTGAGGAGTTGCAGTCGCAGCAGGAAGAGTTGACCGAGACCAACAAGCGACTGGAACAGCAGGCGCGCACCCTGCAGTCCTCCGAGGAACTGCTCAAGGCGCAACAGGAACAGTTGCAGTACACCAACGAGGAGCTGCAGGAAAAGGCGCATCTGCTGGCCGAACAAAAGACCGAGGTGGAACGCAAGAACCAGGAAGTGGAACAGGCCAAGCAGGCGTTGGAGGAAAAGGCCGAACAGCTCACCCTGACCTCGAAATACAAGTCGGAGTTTCTGGCCAACATGTCGCACGAGCTGCGCACGCCGCTCAACAACCTGCTGCTGCTGGCCAAGGTGCTGGCCGAGAACACCGATGGCCAGCTCGGGCCCAAACATGTGCGCTTCGCCGAGACGATTCACAGCTCGGGGACCGACCTGCTGGCCCTGATCAACGACATCCTCGACCTCTCCAAGATCGAATCGGGGACGATGGGTGTGGATGTGGCCGAGGTGCCGCTGCAGGAACTGCGCGACTACGGCCTGTCCACCTTCCGCCATGTGGCCGATGGGCGCGGCTTGAGCCTGGTCAGCGAGCTGATGCCGGGCGTGCCGCGGACGATCGTCACCGACATGAAGCGGCTGCAGCAGGTGCTCAAGAACCTGCTCTCGAACGCCCTGAAATTCACCGAACATGGCACCGTCACGCTGCGCATCGAACAGGCACGCTCGGGCTGGAGCCCGCAGATGGAGCTGCTTAATCGCGCCAAATCGGTGATCGCCTTCACCGTCACCGACACGGGCATTGGCATCCCGGAGGATAAGCAGCGCATCATTTTTGACGCCTTCCGCCAGGCTGACGGCACCACCAGCCGCAAGTACGGCGGGACCGGCCTGGGCCTCTCCATCAGCCGCGAGATTGCCCGCTTGTTGGGCGGCGAGATCACGCTGCACAGCACCCCCGGCCACGGCAGCACCTTCACCCTCTTTCTGCCGCAGAGTTATACCCAACCTGCGCTACCCGCTCGCAAGGGGCGGACGCTGAGCGCGGCGCCCGAGGCCGATACTGCTTTCCTTAACCACGTGGTCGAACCTCTGTCCCCCGTCGCGAGCGAAGCGATGTTGAAAGCGCCGCCCCTCATTGAGGCCATGGACGACGACCGCGGCGCGCTGCAGCCCGATGACCGGGTGCTGCTCATGGTGGGCGGCGACCTGGCGTTTGCCCGAGTCCTGTTGGGGTTGGCGCACGAACAGGGCTTCAAGGGCCTCTTTGCGCTGCGTGGAGACCGCGCCTTGACGCTGGCTTTCGAGTTGCCGGTGGCCGCCGTAACGCTCGACTTGAGCACGGCCGAGTCGGCCAGCCTGACGGTGCTCGACCGTTTGAAACGCGACCCCCGCACCCGCCATATCCCCGTGCACGTCATCGGGGCCGATGACGCCGCGCGTACGCGGGCCCTACAATTAGGGGCGGCACAAGCCAGCATCAAGCCGGCCATGCAGGAGGAGTTCGATGCCCTCTGGTCCAGCATTCACCACTCCTTGACGGAACGCCCGCGGCGCGTGCTGGTGGTACAGCCGGATGACGTGGCACGGGCCCAGACCGCGTCTCTGCTGGCCTCCGAGGCTGTGGTAGTGGACCAAGTGCGCGATGGCAATGAAGCGGCGGCGGCGGTGCGCGCTGCACACCCCGACTTGGTCGTCGTGACACACGGGACGTCCGCGCCAGTGGACGTCATGACACAAGTGTCGGAAGCCAATGGCGAATGGCTGCCGGTGCTTTACTACGCCCCCGGCGGGCTCATGGATGAGGAAGCCATGTCCGACGGGCTCTGGACATCGCCCCATTGGGCGCGGTGCATCGAAACGCCAGAGGGGCTGGTCGGTGAAACCGCAGTTCTTCTCCACCTATCCCAGGAGCAGTTGACGGAAAAACAGTGCCGGGCTTGCGAGACATGGCGACACCAGGACGCGGGCGTGGCGGGCGGTAAGGTGCTGATCGTTGACGACGACGTGCGTAATATCTTCGCCCTGACCAGCGTTCTCGAAAGTCACGGCTTGGAGGTTTATCACGCTGAGAGTGGCCAAGCGGGAATCGAGATCCTCAAGGCTACGCCCGACATGGATTTGGCGCTGATGGACATCATGATGCCCGAGATGGATGGTTACGAAACCACGCGCGCCATCCGCCAACTGCCGCAGTTCACACAATTGCCCATCATCGCCCTGACGGCCAAGGCCATGAAGGGCGACCGCGAAAAGTGTCTGGAGGCGGGCGCCACCGATTACATCACCAAGCCCGTGGACTTGGATGAGCTGACTTCCATGATGCGCCTCTGGATGCCGACCCGACCGCGACTGCGGGCACACGCGGGTGGACGATGAAGCTTGATCTAGCCGCCGAGGACCCTGTGCCAATCAAGCAGTTTGCAGCCCGGCCTTTCCCTGTCGCCCTGGCTTCCGCTGAGTTCAGCGAACTCCCGCCCCCAAAGATTCTCCTGGTGGATGACGAGCCCGACAACCTGCTGGCCTTGGGAGCGGTGCTGCAAGACCTTGGCCCGGAGATCGTTACCGCCACTTCCGGCACCGACGCCCTGCGCCAGCTCCTGGACCAGGACTTCGGCGTCATTCTGCTCGACGTCAAGATGCCCAACATGGACGGCTTCGAGACCGCCACCCTGATCCGTAAACGCGAACGTTCACGCACCACACCCATCATCTTTTTGACCGGCTATCGCAATGAAGACTCGCTCTTCCGCGGCTACGATGTCGGCGCGGCCGACTACTTGTTCAAACCCGTAGTGCCGGAGGTGCTGCGCTCCAAGGTCACGGTCTTCATCGAGCTCAGCCGAAAAACCGAGCTGCTGCGCCGCCACGCCGCCGTGCTGGAACGTAAGAACGACGAGCTGCATGCCTTGGCGCTGGAACGCGAAGTGGCGCGCGCCGAACTGCACAATGCCAACCAACGGCTGCTGACCTTGAACCAGGAACTGGCCGAGCGCGCGCAACGCATCGCGCGACAGGCCGAGGACCTCGTGCGCTCCAACGCCGAACTCGAACAGTTCGCCTCCGTCGCCTCGCACGACCTCAAGGAGCCCTTGCGCACCGTCGCCAGCTACACCCAATTGCTGGCTGATCGCTACAGCGACCAGCTGGATGCCGAGGCGCGCGAATACATCCAGTTTGCGGTCAACGGCGTGTCTCGCATGCAGAGCCTGATTGAGGATCTGCTGACCTACTCCCGCGTCGGCGCGCATCCGCGTCCCTTGGTACCTGTCGAAACGGACCGAGTGGTTGCCGGCGTGCTCGCCAACCTGCATGCCATCGTCACCCAGGGCGGCGCTCAAATTGAGTTCGGTGCGCTCCCTGTCGTGATGGGCGATGCCGGTCAACTGGCGCAACTGTTTCAAAACCTAATTTCGAATGCCCTGAAATTCCACCGCGACAGCCCTCCCCAAGTCTGGATCAACGCCCAAGCGCAGGGATCAGAATGGCTCTTCAGTGTGCGCGATGCCGGCATAGGGCTCGACATGAAGTACGCCGATCGCATTTTCCTCGTCTTCCAGCGTCTCCATCAGCGAAGCGAGTACCCCGGTACCGGCATCGGCCTCGCCATTTGCAAGAAGATTGTGGAGTATCATGGAGGGAGAATTTGGGTCGAATCAACACCCGAAAAAGGCGCCACGTTCTGGTTGACCCTCGGCCGTCCCCCCAAGCCGGGTGAGTAAGCCTTCACCTGAGGAGTGAAGTGTGCCGATGTTCAGCACAACCGACCTCAATGGCCGTGTCTCACAAGGCATTGAGCTGCCCCCATGCCCAAGCGGGACATGGAGAACTAAAGGCTTCGCGCCTCAGTGTTCGCACTGGCGAGTGTCATGTAGAGCAGGTCTGCGCTGCCATCCGATCATGGTTGGCCGAGGCTTAGAAAGGCGAGTACCGTGGAACCCCTAGAAATCCTCCTGGTCGAAGACGACCCCGGCGATGCGCGCCTGACCGAAGAGGCGCTGCGGGGGACCGCCGTTGCCAATCGGCTGAGCCACGTTTGGGACGGCGTCCACGCCTTGGACTACCTGCGCCAGAGCAACGCGTACCCCGACGCGATCCGTCCTGACCTTGTCATTCTCGATCTGAATTTGCCGAAGAAAGACGGCAAAGAAGTCCTCCGTGACATCAAATCGGACGAGAACTTGAAGGCGATCCCTGTGGTGGTCTTTTCGACCTCTACAGCGGAGAAGGACATTCGGGGGGCATACCTGTTGCACGCAAACTGTTACGTCTCCAAGCCCGTACACTTGAAGGAGTACATGGCTGCGGTGCAAACCATGGTGTCGTTCTGGTTCAAAGAAGTCAGGCTTCCGCCACGCAGCGGTTGACTGTCTCCCGGACCATGCGCGTTTGACGCAGGCTTCCCACTCCTCCAAGTCCCGACTCTTCCCCCTAGTTGCCTGCCCGCAGTGTGAGAGGACGGCTCGGATTGAAGATCCTATTGGTCGAAGACGATCCTGCCTCGGCACGCCTGATACGGGAGGTGCTGCGATTTTCATCCGGTGCGGAGATCGCCCATGTCGAGCGGCTCAGTGTAGCGGCTGAAAGTCTCGCCCAGGGCGGCTTCGACGCCATCCTCCTCGATTTGCAGCTTCCAGACGGCTGTGGGTTGGAGGCCGTGCAGCGCATGCGTGATCTGGCGCCGGAGCTTCCCATTGTCGTGCTGACTGGGACCGACGACGAACAGATGGCACTGGAGGCGGTGCAGGCCGGGGCGCAGGACTACATGGTCAAGGGCGCCGGGATCACCTCTGGTCTCCTGGTACGCACCCTGCGTTATGCCATCGAACGGCAGCGCGGCGAGGCCGCCCTGCGCCGGGCTTACGCTGAGACCGAAAAGCGGGTGCGGGAGCGGACGATTGAGCTTTCCGAGGCCAACGCGCGGCTGGCGAATGAGATCAGCGAGCGTAAACGCGCCGACGAAGCGTTGCGGGAAGCCAACCAGCAACTCACCAATTGGGTCGGGGAGTTGGAGCGACGAACCCGCGAGATGACGCTTTTGAACGAGATGGGCGACCTGCTGCAGAGCTGCCTTTCGCTCCCCGAGGCGGCCAAGATTGTCGCGCAAGCAGCCAGCCAACTCTTCCCCGGCACTTCGGGAGCGTTGTTCATGAACGAGTCCAGACAAGTGGAAGCGGTGTCGACGTGGGGAACGGAGTTGAACAGCCAGCGCGTCTTCAGCCCGGATGACTGCTGGGCATTGCGGCGCGGCCGCCTCCACCGCATGGACCCACCGAGCATTCATGGCGAGCCTTCGATCGGGAGTCTCGCCTGTGGCCATGTTCACGGCAAGGACGATCGTCGTTACTTTTGCGTGCCGATGATTGCGCAAGGCGAAGCGTTGGGCGTTTTTTACTTGGAAGACAGCGCTGCACCGCCGTTATTGGACGTGGCGCCGTTCCCGGCTTTGCAGCCCCTGGCGTTGAGTCTGGCCGAGCATGTCGCGCTGGCGCTTGCCAATCTGCGGTTGCGCGAGACCCTCCGCCGCCAAGCCATTCGCGACCCGTTAACCGGTTTATTCAACCGGCGTTATCTGGAGGAGACGCTCCAGCGCGAGATCCGCCGGGCGGAACGCAACCACCGTCCCTTGGGCGCCGTCCTGATTGACCTTGATCATTTTAAGCGCTTTAACGACCGTTACGGCCACCAGGGCGGAGACGCGCTGCTGCGCGCCTTGGGACGATTCCTGCAGTCGCATACGCGCGGCGAGGACATCGCCTGCCGTTACGGCGGCGAGGAATTCGTGCTGATTCTCCCCGAAGCAGCCCTGCCGCAAGTCCAGGAACGCGCCGAGCAGCTGCGCGAGGCGGCCCGCCATCTGGCCGCTGAACATGGCGGTGCGCAACTGGGCGGGATCACGCTTTCCCTCGGGATTGCGGTTTTCCCGGACCATGCCGGCGATGGGCGTCATCTGCTGGGAGCCGCCGACGAAGCGCTGTACCGCGCCAAGGCCGCTGGACGCGATCGCGTTGCGGTTGCCGACCCGGCGGTTCCCCGCGCCGCAGCCTTATAGCGCGGTTGCCCGGTGCAGCAGTACCTGCAGGGACACCCGCCAGTCGGGCAGATCTGCCAGTCCAACCTCTCGCAGGCGCTGATTATCCAACACGCTGTATCTGGGCCGCGCCGTACGACGGGGGTCGTCAGTTTCGAGAATCGTGGCGCTCTTGCCCCCCAGACGCAGGACTTCCGCCGCGAACGCCTTGACCGAGCATTGTCCACCCCCGGTCACGTGGAAAAGACCCGTGGCTTGCGTCTCCAGCAGAGCCAACGTGACCGCCACGACATCTTGCACCGCGGTGGGGTTCAGAAATTGTTCCCGCGAGGCCTGTAGCACGCCCTGCGTGCGCGCTTGCTCAAGGAACCGTTGCACCAGATCGAGCCGCAGCGGATTGTCGGTGTGGCCCCCGTACAAGTGCGCAACGCGAAGCACCAGGGCCGGCTGGCACGCCGCCATCACCGCCTGCTCCCCCATTAACTTACTGAGGCCGTAAAAAGTGGCCGGAGCCGGGCGGTCACGCTCGCTGTAGGGTTGCCGCTCCGGCCGGTCGGCAAACACGTAATCGGTACTGAAATGCACCAGGCGCCAACCTTCGCGTTGGCAAAGCCGCGCCAAGTTATGCGGCCCGGCAAAATTAACCGCCAAGGCTTCCGCACGCTCTTCTTCCGCGCGATCCACAAAGTTATAGGCCGCGGCGTTGATCACCACGCCCGGCTTCAGGCGCAGCAACACCGCCTCAAGGCGCGCCGCATCCACGACGTCCGCTTCACTGCGCCGCAGGCCGACCGCCTGGTCACGCAACGCGACAAGGAATTGTCCGCCCAGCCGACCGCCGGCGCCAAGCACGACATAGGGAAGGCTTGTGGCCATCTCAATTCAGCACTCAATACGCCAAGCTGCCGGGGTTGACGCAACCCGGAGTGCGATAGTCCATAACACGCCGGGGAGGGCAGCCACGCTGGCGCTGCCCCCCGGCCCCCGAACCTGGGCGGTACCGGACTGACCCGCCGCGGGTGCGTCAGGCAAGCGACGACTTGGCCTTCTCCAAGAGCTTGTCGGCCGCGGAAAGCAATTCATTCGCCTTCTCCGCCAGTTGCTCCGCCGTGCTGCTGATGTAGTCGCCGGCCTCGCCCACCGTGCGGCGCAGCGCCTTGCGGCTGCGTTCGCCCGTGGCAGGGGCAAAGAGCAGCGCCAAGGTCGCGCCCACGCTGGCGCCGATCAGAAAGCCAATCACTGCAGTTTCAGACGATTCTCGTTTCACTGGTCACTCCTTCTGACTGGATCGAAACTTGGAAGTGGACCCACGTCGAACCTTGGATGCGGGCGCACGCCGCAAGGGTACCGCCGAGACCTCTTCCAAAGTTTCTCCGACCTGTCGCTTTTGCGGCTCGACGACGGCGATATCGCCCAGCGAGATCATGCCCACCAATCGACCGCAGTGCAAGACGGGCAAGCGACGGACCTTGTGTTCCGCCATGAGACGGGCCGCATTCTCGAGCGGCGCATCAGCCTCAATGGTCACCAGGTCGCCGCTCAGAATGGTACCGATACGGCAGCCCGCTGCGGCGCGCCCCGCCGCCACGCACCGCAGCACCACGTCGCGATCGGTGAGCACTCCGAGCAGGCGCCCGGCGGCGTCGACGATGGCCAGTGCCCCGACATCGGCCGTCCGCATGCGCCGCGCCGCCTGCAGCACGCTTTCCGCCGGTCTGGCCGTATGCAGTCGCCGACTCATAACATCGCGCACCAGCATGCCTGGCTCCGATGACGCGGACGCCACCGGGCGCCCAAGCGCGTCGCCTCCGCCTACTTTACCCGTTCGAGATAGGTTCCCTCGGCGGTATCAACACGAATCTTCTCTCCCGGATTGATAAAAGCCGGAACTTGAACGATCAGGCCGGTTTCCATCTTGGCCGGTTTGGTGACGTTGGACACGGTCGAGCCCTTCAGCCCCGGCTCCGTATCCTTCACCTCCAAATCAACCGTCTGTGGCAAATCAACCGACACGGGCTTGCCTTCAAAAAAGGCGATCTTGATGCGCAAGTTGGGAATCAGGTAGTCCACCGCATCACCCAGCGTTTCACGCGAGAGGTGAACCTGATCGTAGGTCTCGGTGTTCATGAAATGAAAATCGGCATTGTCGTTGTAGAGGTACTCCATTTCGGTCTCGTCGAGGTACTGCCGATCAATCGTGTCCCCGGCACGGAAACGGTATTCAAAGGTGGCCCCGGTACGCAGATTGCGCAGCTTAGCCTGCACGAACGCGCGCAGGTTGCCGGGGGTTCGGTGGGTGATGCTGAACACCGAGAAGAGTTCCTTCTCGTGCATGATGATCATCCCGGGGCGCATCTGGGTGGCTTGCAACGCCATGAACAGCAATCTCCTTGAAGGCCCGGTCTGGTATCACGTCCGCTGGGCCGAGGGCGAACTTTCATTATCGCGGGCAGCGGCAACATCTGTAAAGGCGGGAGGTTGGGGGGCTATGGTTTGCGCTTTTAACCATGCGCTTCGAAACGCTATTGCGGGCCTGCAAGTGTCGGGTTACCCAGGCGCCGGACGGCACTTGGCTCGGCGCCCCGGCGAAGGTCCGTCTGATGAAACGACTTCAGGTTGACGCCCGATCTCTGCTGGGCAGAAGCGGCTTTTCCAGCAGTAAGCCGTCCAATCCGCCCGGATAATAGTCCGGCAGGCGGTTGAGGATGCGGTACCCGAACCGGGCGTAAAAGGCCAGCGCGGCGTGGTTGTTGACCGCGACCTCGAGGCGCACCTCACGCACCCCGACGTTTCTCCAACGTTCCTCGGCGGCGCGGATCAGGCGCCCACCCAGGCCACAGCGGCGGCTGTCGGGAAGAACATCGATCGTGATCACATGCCCACGGCGTCTGGCGTCGAGCGCACCGACCAGGAAGGCAAGAATCGGCCCGGAGGCGCGCTGCGCTACCAGCGTGAACGCCTCCGGCTCCTGCATCACCTTGTGCAGTTCAGCTCGGGTATAGGCAATCTCGGGAACAAAACAGCGCCGGTCCAGCGCCCAGAGCTCAGCAAAGTCCCGCGGGCGCGCCTCACGCAAGGGGATCTCGGGAGGCGGAAAAGTCACGAGGCGATTATAGATGCTGCCTCCGGCCTCAAAGCGGGCGGGATTCAGGCACCCAACGTTGCGGAGCCCCAATCCCTCGCGCGTTGACCAACCAACATCTCAGGCCAGAAAGCGCCTCGCCCGGTGTCCCAGCAGAATCCCGCCGAACCCGGCGCCTGCCGCCCTCAGCCACGGACGCTCGGTCCGTTACCTGCGCCATGGCAGGTCCCGTGTGATCCGTCCGCGCGGTTGGGTCAGCGTGTGGCGCCAGCCGCGCGATCTTTTTCCAAGCGTTCGTTCAGTTCAGAAACCGATGCGGGCACGCGGGGTCGTCGTCACACCCGTTGCAACACCTCTCACGCGCCGCAGCGCCGCGCGCCCGACACTTTCCCTCAAACTCCGCCGCAGCGCTCAGCGCCGGCTCGGCCGACGTCCCCCCAACATCAACCCCAATGCCACTCCAGTTCCTATGGCAACTCCCAAGATCCAGCCGAGGTATTTTTCGCGTGCCTGAACCTCGCGCATCTCATTCCAGATCTCCGCGCCGGAACCGAGCAGCTGTTTGGCTCGGGAACGCCAGGCATTCAAGGCCGCCATCCAGCGTCCCACCTGTTCTCCCCAAGCTTCTGCCTTGCGAAGACTGGGCAGGCGTTTCAGGTCAATGTCAATGGGAGTGGGGGCGTGTCCCATATGGAGTTCGATGCCCGGAATGCCCCTCGCGGCTTTCCCGATAGAAAGTGGATTCGTTCCGCGCACGATTTGATTTCAGAGTGCCCGCCTACGCGACACTGATCGGCATCTCCGCTTGCGTCCGATAGCGTTCCGCGCAGGTGAAAGCGTAGTGGAGTCCGGAGGCGTAGGTCAGCACGAACACCACCGGCAACGCCGCATGCTTCCAAATCGCCACGCCATGATCCGGCACGACAAGCTGCAAGAGCGCCAACCCCACCGTCACCACCTCGGCAACCGTGTTGGCCTTGCCCAGCAGCGAGGGACGAAAATCCCGGAACCCCGTGCTCAGGTAGAGGGTCAGCGTGGTGGTCAGAATGCACGCGTCCCGCGTAAAGACCAGAATCGTGATCACCCAAGGCAACGCGTGCGCCGCGGCAACCAGCACGAACAGTGTGCTCAATAACAGCTTGTCCACGATGGGGTCGAGATACAGGCCCAGGCGCGACGTTTGGCGCCAGCGCCGTGCCACCCAGCCGTCGGCGCCATCGCTCGCTCCGGCAGCGACCACCAGCACGAGCGCGAACGGATAATGATGAGCGCGCACGCTCTGGATCACGACGGGGATCAGCAGCAGGCGAAACCAGGTCAGCAGATTGGCGGGCAAGGCCCAGACCGGCCAGCGGTGCGCTTCCACGTGGTTATTCTACGAACTTTAGCCAAGCTGCGTGCGTGACGTGCGGCTGATCAGCAGGCGCGCCGCAGCCCTCGGCTCACGCCCCTAACGGCTGGGCTGCAGCCGGGCCAGCTCGGATAATAGACGGTCGCGTACCTGCAGAAACGCCATTCGGGCAGCGCCACTGATCGGATCCGCGGAAGGCAGCTTGCGGCGCAAGACCTCGAAGTTTTCAAATTTGCCATGGAACGTGATACGGAAATCGAGATGCGGTCCCGTGGCCAGCCCGGTCATGCCAACAAGACCGACACGTTGTCCCTGCGCCACATGCTGCCCGCGGTGGACCAGGATGCGGGAAAGATGTAGATAGAGCGTCTGATAGCCGTTGTTGTGGTTCAGCTTGACCATGTTGCCGCCTCCACCGCTCCAACCGGCCGAGAGCACGGTTCCGGCGCCAATGGCTTGAACCGGCGTTCCCATCGGCGCAGCGTAGTCCACCCCCAGATGCGGCCGGTACTGCTTGAGGATGGGATGATAGCGGTGCTCGGTGAAGCCCGAGGAGACGCGCGCCGCGAATTTCAGCGGAGAACTCAAAAAGGCGCGTTTCAGGGGGTGACCGTCGGGACGAAAATAAGTCACCTCACCCTGTGCGTCATGGAAGCGAATCGCGTCGTAAACGTGCCCGGCGTTGACGAACTCCGCAGCCAGAATGCGGCCATAACCGGCAAGTTGGCCGTCGAGGTAGCGCTTCTCGACCACGGCACGGAAGATGTCTCCCGGTCGGGGATCGGTATAGAAGTCGAGGTCGAACCCGAAGATTTGTGCCAATTCGAGCGCCAGCGCGTCCTTCTCGCCCGCGGCGTTCACGGCTCCGAACAGCGAACCTTCGATGCGGCCCGCCACCCCCTCGGTGCGCATCACGTACTGCAGCTGTGTCACGGCTGCGTGGTACCCCTGTGGGTCGTGGGTGACAGTCAGTTCCCGATCCCGGTCAATGCGGTATTGCAACAGGCGCAATTCACCCGCCCGCGAGCGCACCAGCAACACTGGATTGCCGGCCCGCACGTGTCCCAGGTCGTACTGCGGACGCACGGCCGCCAACAAAGCCGCGATGGTGCCGTCGTCAAGATGCTCGCCGGCTAGAAATGTCGGGAAGGTGCTGTGCGGCGGCAGAGCCGTCTCCTTACGTACCAGCTGCAGGGGTGCGTTGCGTCGCGCATCCGCCCGCACCTCAGCCCCTTGCGCTCGCCACGCCGACTCCGCCCCGGCGTACGCGCTGATCACATGCCACAGGATCCACAGGCCCGCTGCGGCGATCACTCCGAGTCGCAAGATCATGCCGCGGCGCCGCGGACGACGCACTACTGTCGGGGGTGGAGGCGTGAGAGTCGTTTCCATGCCAAGCATCGGGCATCAGTGTAACCAGAAAGCGGTTCGCCACCCGCGTCGTTCTCCCGGTTCCTGATTCCCCTCCCGACAAGCCGCCGCCTACCGGCATCTGTCCTTGCGCCTTAGAGCGAGGGCCAGAGCGATTCCCATATCTTGAATTCGTGGTGCAGGCCGCTCGCCTCGGCTTGGGGGGTAAAGCGGCCGCTGGCGATCTCGAAGACGCGGTCCAGAATCACCTTACCGATCTCTTCAATGGTCGCGCTGCGCTCTCCGTTGCGGCGTTCCAGAATCGGGCCGGCGTCGATGTCGATGTCTTCATTGCGGCGCGCCAGTTCCGAGTTCGATGCGATCTTCAGCACCGGACCCAAGGCGCTACCGATCCCCGTGCCCCGCCCGGTGGTGAAACAGACCACCTGCGCGCCGCCCAGAAAGAGGGCCGGCACGCTGATCTGGTCATAGCCCGGCGAGTACACCACCATCAGCCCACGTCGCTCTCCCTGCGGTTCGCCGTAGTCGAGCACGTCACTGACCGGCGAGCTGCCCCCTTTGGCGAGCGCCCCCAACGACTTCAAGTAAATGTTCGAGAGCCCGCCCTCGATGTTCCCCGGCGAGGGGTTCTCGCGGAAATCTTCGCCGAACATATGTACATACTTTTCGTAGCGGCGCTGCGCCGCATTCAATTTGGCGGCGATGGCGCGGCTGCGCGCCCGGCGCATGAGGTCAAGGTTGGCCGCGCCCTGCAGTTCCGGCACTTCACCGATCAGCACCGTGCCCCCGGCCTCGACCAGCCGGTCGGCCGCCCAACCCAAGGCGGGGTTGGCGCTAATGCCGCTCCAGCGGTCGGATCCACCACACTTCACGCCCAGGGTCAGCAGGCTGGCGGACGCCGATTGCCGTTGATGCTGGTTGGCCTTCTCCAGCAGGCGTTCGACCATCTCGAGGCCGCGCTCAACCGTCTTGCGGGTGCCTCCACTCGCCTGAATGCCCAGTTGCTCGATGCGATCCGCCGCGCCGGGAACTTGATCATGGAGGATGGGACCGGTGCATTCAATGCACGTCTTTCCGCATCCCAGATCCACATAAAGGCCGGCGCCCAGGTTGGGGTGGCTGAGCGAACCAACCAGCAGCCGATTCAATAACGCCACCGCGCGTCCATCGGGCATTCCGCAGCCGGACTCCTGCACGATGGGCACCACGCCATCCACGTTGGGATACTTGGCGCGCGAATAGAGCTCGCGTTGTGCGCGCCACGCAATCTCGCGCACTTCGGTGGCGGCGCACATTCCCGAGGTCACAATGCCGACATAGTTGCGCACACCGACCCGGCCATCGGGCCGAAAGAACCCTTCGAACCCACGCTGCGCCGGGGGCACGTCACGGCGGACGCGACGACTCCTGACTGGGGGTGGGAGTGGGGGCAGTTCGGCCGCCACGTTGGCGGCATCCACACGCTCGCCGGCCCGGATCGCGCGCCGTGCCTTCCCGTAAGGCGCACCCAGGGAGACGACCGCTGCACCGGCCACAATGTCACAGCGCGCCACGCTCTGGCCCCGGCGCAATGACTGCAGAAGCATGAAGCGTTGCTCGCCATCCATGATCTCGGTGCCGAGAGAGAGCTGGTCGGCGAGCACGGCCGCCACGTTGTCCACATCGGGGCGGACCACGATGGCGATTTGGTTCAGGTCCTGAGCCATACCCTTCTCAAATTCTCCCTGCCGGGGCGACGAGGAACCGGACGGTAGTCGGCCACGCGCGCTACAATCGCGCTGGTCTCGTCGAGCGTACCTTAGCTGGTTGCCGCTCACCAAATCACACGATGCGCGTCGCCCTATTTCCAACCTGCGTAGTGGACCAAGTCGCACCCCAGATCGCCCAGGCCATGGTGACCGTCTTGCGCCGAGCCGGCTGCGACTTGGTTTTCGATCGCCGCCAGACCTGTTGTGGCCAGCCGGCGTTCAATGGCGGGTTCCGCGCCGAGGCCCGCCAAGTGGCCACCGGCCTGCTCGACCTGTTTGATGACGTTGATTACATCGTGGCACCCTCCGGCTCTTGCACCACCATGTGCCGCGTCTTCTATCCGGAACTGTTCGCGGATGAGGCCGCACTGCTGCCGCGCGTTGAAGCCTTGCGCAGCCGCCTTTTTGAGTTTTCAGAATTCCTGCTCGAAGTCTTGCAACAGGATAATTACGGGTCGCGCTTCACGGGACGCGTTACGTACCATGACGCCTGCCACGCTTTGCGCGAGCTACGGATCCATGACGGGCCGCGACGCTTACTGCAACAGGTCAAGGGCTTGGAATTGGTTGAGATGGACGCGGCGCAGGCATGCTGCGGTTTTGGGGGCACCTTTTCCGTCAAGTTCGGAGAACTGAGCGGCGCCATGGCACAGGACAAGGTGGCCAGCATCCAACGCGCCAACGTGGACGCGGTGGTCTCGAGTGACGCCAGTTGTCTCCTGCAACTGGGAGGCGCCCTGAGCCGGGTCGGTCTTCAGGTCCGTACGCTGCACTTGGCGGAGGTGCTGGCCGGTGTTTGAACGGATCGTCTATGGCGCTTGAAATCGACAACACGGATTTCGGCGGCGCGGTCCGCGGCGCGTTGACCGACCTCGAGCTGACCGGCAAGGTCGGCCGGGCGACGCGCACTTTTCTCGGTGCCCGCGACCGTGCCCGTAGCGCCACCCCGGACTGGGAATCGTTACGCGACCGCGCGCAAGCGGCCAAAGATGAGGCGCTCACCCATCTTCCCGCCCTGCTCCAGCAGTTTGAGCGCCAATTGCGGGCGCGGGGCGGCGAAGTCCATTACGCCGCCACCGGCGAAGCAGCCTGCGCCCAGATCCTCGATCTCGCGCGCCAGCGCGGCCTGACGCGCGCCTTGAAGGCCAAGAGCATGGCCAGTGAGGAGATCGAGCTCAATCACCGCCTCGCCGCCGGCGGCGTGGAGGCCGTCGAGACCGACCTCGGCGAGTTCATCGTGCAGGTGAAAGGCGAACGGCCTTCGCATATTGTCGGCCCGGCGCTGCACCTCAACCGCCATGACATCGGCAACTTGTTCCGGGAAAAACTGGGCTTTGAAGATGCAGAGGACATTCCGGAGCGCATGACGGCGTTCGCGCGCCAGCTCCTGCGCCCGCGCTTTTTTGCCGGCGAGATCGGCATCTCGGGCGCCAACTTCGCCATTGCCGAAACCGGCTCGCTGGTGCTGTTCGAGAACGAAGGCAACATTCGGATGACCACCACCCTGCCGCGTCTGCATATCGCTCTGGTGGGCATTGAAAAGCTGTTGCCACGCTGGGAACACCTCCCGATCTTTCTGCGTCTGCTGCCGCGTAGCGGCACCGGCCAGAAAGTCACTACTTATGTATCGGTGCTCAGCGGTCCACAGCAGGCCCAGACCGGTGAGGGCTCGTCCGAGTTACACGTCATCCTGCTCGACAACGGACGCAGCCGTATGTGGGCCGACCCCAAGCTCCGTGAAGCCCTGCGTTGCATCCGGTGCGGGGCGTGCCTGAATGCCTGCCCGGTCTATCAGCACATTGGCGGACACGCCTATGGCTCGGTCTATTCCGGCCCGATCGGCTCGCTGGTCACGCCAGGTCTGAGTAGTGTTTCGGCAGGCGGACATCTGGCGTTCGCGTCATCGCTGTGCGGCGCCTGCAAAGACATCTGTCCGGTCAAGATCAACATTCCCGACCTGCTGCTGCACGTGCGGGCGCAGAAACAAGGATCCATGCCGGCATCGGCTGCGGGACCGCCTCCGGGACTGTTTGCGGGGTTGGAACCGACGATCCCGACTACCACCCCTGCCACACCTTGGAAGCTCGAGGCGGCGTTGGAACGCTGGGGAATGCGCGGGTGGGCCTGGGTGTGCCGTTCCGCAGCGTCCTATGAGCGAGCAACGACTTGGGCACGCCGCGGACAGCGTTGGCTGCGCCTGACCTCCCCGTTGCGCCACTGCCCGGTGCCACCTCTTTCCGGCTGGACCAAGACGCGCGACCTCCCTCTGCTGGCGCCGCAGTCATTTCGCACTTGGTGGAAGCTGGAAGGCCATCGCCACTCCCTGGTCCCGGCGGAATCCGCACCCATCAGGCACATCAGGCCGCGACTGGATCACCCCGGCCTACCAGAGGTCGGTCCCGCACCCATCCCGATCAGCGACCTCGGCACCACGTTCCAAGCGGAGTTTGAACGCCTCGGGGGAAAGTTCCTGCGTGGAGGAAGCGAGCTGGAAATGCTGGATTTTCTGACGACCGGACTGCCGGCGCCCGGTCCCGTCGTGTTGACGTTCGAACTGGAGGGCCTCGGACGCAGGCTCCGCTCCGGATTGGAAGCGCGCGGGTTCGAGGTCTGGACGCCGGATGCGATCGGATACGACCAAGTGGTCGGTCATGCCGCCGCAGGCATCACGGGAGTGTTCGCAGCCGTCGCGGACACGGGCACTTTAGTGTTGGGGAGTGTGTTGTCCGGCCCGCATGCGGACGAGGCAGAGCGGAACCGACGGGCATCGCTGCTGCCGCCGGTTCACATGGCGGTTTTACGGACGGAACAACTGGTGGAGAACTGGGAGGGCCTTCAGGCACGCTGCCCCGCGACAGAGCTGCCACCGGCGCTCACCCTGATCACCGGCCCGAGCCGCACCGCCGATATCGAACTCACGCTCTGCGTCGGCGTCCACGGACCTGGGGAAGTGCGTTGTGTGCTGCTCGAAACGGCCCAAGGTTGATCATTGACAATGAACGGCGATGCGTCCAAGGCTATGGCGCAAGTGTGTTCACCGTTCAACCCTCAACCCTGGATTTGCCGCGTAACGTCTCATGCAGCTCGCCGGCTGCGGGTGCGACTGTTGGCGGCTGAGCGGTGAGTTTCGGCTTCCTCCCTGCCGGCCTCCCAGTCGATGTCGGTGGATTTGCAGAGTTCCAGCAGCAGCTTGGCGGTTTCCTGCTCCTCCTTGAGGGTCTCCTTGAGCAGACGGGCGGCCTCGCGATGCTTCATCTGTTGCGCCAGGAAGATCAGGACCTCGTAGGCGGAGATCTCATAGCGCTCGACCTTGAGGGCCGAGACGAGGCTGTTCAGATCGGCGATCTCTGGGCTGGGTTGCTCCTCCTGCATGGATTCCTTTTCCCGCACCAATCCCTCCAGGCCCTCGCATGTCTTCTCGCGCGGCTCCTCGTCCAGCGATTCGAAGATCGCGTCAAGGCGTTTGACCTGGCCCTCGGTTTGACGGCGATGCCGCGTGAACGCCTTTTTCAGGTCAGAACGCTGAATTTCTTGCTCACCCTGTTGCAGGACGCCAAGAATCCGTTGTTCGGCGTTATAGATATCGTGAAGCTCGTCCACGAAAAGTTCGTGTGCAGTGTTCATCAGGTTGTCTCCCTAGCGGGCCCACCGGCACCCATTTTTCATTGGATGCGGGCGCGCCGAGCGCGGGTATACTGCGCCTGCACCGCTGCGGAGGGGAAAGCATGAAAATCGGTTTGTTGTCCGGCGCGTCCGGGCACACTTACCTGGCACTGGACACCACCGGTCGCGCAGTGACACTCGCCGGCTTGGACCGCGACGGCATCCCTGCGGTCACTCGCAATGCGGTGCGTGAACTGCAAGAACGGCCGAGTGCCGCGGCACTGGCTGCCCTGCTGCCATCGTTGCCCGCGCTCTGGCAGGAACATGCGCCAAAACTGCCCTCCATCCAGATTTCACTGGACCGGTTGCAGCCGCCGGTGATGCCGCGCAACTTCGTTTGTGTGGGCCTGAACTACGCCGATCACGTCAAGGAGTCCAAGGCCGAGAAGCCCAAACAACCACTCTTGTTCGCCAAAACCGGCAATGCCGTCACAGGCCACGGCCACGTCATCCGCCTGCCACGTACCAGTCGCGAGGTCGACTTCGAAGCTGAACTGGCGGTAGTCATCGGTCGAACCTGCCGCGGAGTCAGTGCGGCCACTGCTCTGGATCATGTCGCGGGATATACCTGCTGCAATGACATCAGTGCCCGTGACTACCAGTTCGGAGACGGCCAGTGGTACCGCGGCAAGAGCGCCGACGGCTTTGGACCGCTCGGCCCCTGGCTGGTCACGCCGGACGAGGTGGGCGATCCCCACGCGTTGCGCATCTGCTTCCGGCTCAACGGCCAGACCCTGCAAGACTCAAGCACCAATCAGTTGATCTTTCGTATTCCGGAGTTGATTGCCTACATCTCGCAAAGCATCACGCTGGAACCTGGAGATGTCATCTCGACTGGCACCCCGCCCGGGGTGGGCTTTGCCCGCACACCCCCGGTCTTCCTGCAGCCCGGCGACCGGATGGAGGTCGAGATCGAAAAGTTGGGGACCTTGGTCAACACCTGTACGCAGGAAAACTGAGGGCGGTGGGTCGGTGCTGCCCATGCCACGGCAAAGCCCACCCCTGAACCGTTCAGGTGACTTTTCTCACAGCGACCGACCCTCCTTCGTGGGCAGTTCTCCTATATAATTGGCTGGTCCAGACGATTTGACCGGCAGTGCGATCGAAGCGGTACTCCCGGCCACCGGGCCCGCTCCGTGCCGGCCCGAACGTCCCGACCCAAGCTGAATGATTTCCCGCGACTTTTCCCGTCTCTTGATCGTGACCGTGGTACTCGTGGCAGCGGGCCTCACCGCCTGCGATTCGTATTACCAGGCTCCGCCCTCCACCCAGATCACGATCAGTCCCACCGCCCTGAGCAGTATTCCCCTGCTTGCCCTGGGGACAGACGGCAAGACGCAGAAGCCCAGCACGGTTCAATTCACCGGGTTGGTTTACTACAACAAGAACACCAAGGTCACTTGGTCAATTGACAACGACATTCCGACCCGTGATCCCAACAAGCTGGGTACAATCGACGCTACCGGTCTTTATACCGCGCCGGCGCTGTTGCCCGACCCCGGCACCGTCACGGTGCGCGCCACCTCGCAAGCGGATCCGACCCGTTTTGCCACGACCCGCGTGCCACTGGTGAACCCGCCCGCGCTGATTGCCAGCGTCACCCCGGCGGTTGTCTCTGCCGGCGGAATCTACACCCTCGATATTCAGGGACTCGGTGCCGCGACGCCCAAGCCATTTCCAACCAGCTTCTATCCCAACACCGCGGTCACCGTGACCGGTGCCCTGGTGGATCCCATCACATACCTCAGTCCGACCGAGATCAAGGTCGTGGTGCACGTCAACGCCTCTGGACCGTTGCAGGTCACGGCCCTCAATGCAAACAGCTCGGTAGGCAGCACCAACCCGTTTCAAATCTACAGCCAGCCCGCCAATCCCACCGCCTCGTCCTCGGTCGCCACACTGGTCGAGTCCGTGGGACAGGACGCCAGCAGCAATCCGATTTTCGCGCACAAGGCCTATATTCCGCGCACCGCCGCCAATACCATTGCGGTCGTGAACGTCGAGGCCGGTACGCAACTCACCTCGATTGCGTTGCCGGCTGGGTTTCAGCCCACCGCAGTGGCTGCGAATCCAGCGCACGACATGGTGGTCGTGAGCAGCGCAACCACACCAAGTCTGGTGCTGATAGACGCGCGCAGCGATCAAGTCAGTACCGTCTACCCCGTGCCCGCCGCCGGGGTGGCAGCCCTGAATTCCGGCTCTTGCACAGTCTGTTCGGTGATTGTGGACGCCGCGCTGAACGTGGCCTACTTGGACACCGCCTCAGGGTATTTTTCCGTCAACTTGGCGACGGGAGCGGCCTCCACTCCGACTGCGGCGCCCACCTCTGAAAATTTCGCTTATGACCGCATCGCGCACCGGATTTTGGCGCCGTTCTATACGGCGGGCGGAACCGCCGGCAACGGCGGTGCTGGACTCAACGTCCTGGATCTGACCACCGGTCACGTTCTGCCATATCGCCTGCCTGCGGGCACGGCCTTCAGCCTTCCCAACCTTCCGAGCGCCGCTGCGGTTGACGAAGGTACCGAGCTGGCCCTCCTGACCGATGAAGGACAGGGGCAATATGTGGCCATCAATTTCAATAGTGCCAGCGTGGGAACTGGCATTACCGCACCGGCCGCCGCTTTCGGAATCACTACTGCATGCAGTGGAGCCTGGGATCAGGTCAGCATCGAGCCCTCCGGCCATTGGAGTTGGTTCGGCAATGAGGGCGCCTGCATCGGGGTGGGAACGCTGCCCACCAGCCCGGTATCGGGCGCACTCAGTGGTACTGCGGGTCTCCGTCCCGTGAGTGGCACGGGACGCCAGCCCACCACGACGGGCGCCGCAGATTTCAACATCGTGCTTAGCCCCGCTACTCAGACCATCGGTCCGGCAGATACGGCGGTATTTACCCTGACGACCCGTCCCATCAACAGCGCGTCGGGCAACCTCACTCTCACCTGCGTTGCGCCGGTCAATGGCTGTGTTTTCTCGGCTACCTCCATACCAGTGAATGGTTCGACCTCGCTCAATATCCCGGCGAGTGCGTTGGCGAGCGGGCGCAACACGATCTCCATCTCGGCTACCACCGGCACCACCACACATACCGTGGACGCAAGCGTCCTGGTGGGCAGCGTGGGTTTCGGCCCGAGTGGCTTGCGCTGGGCGCTGGTCGGCAATGGACCGGACGGCAAACCGTGGCGAAACGCGCCGGCGCCGCATAGCCTCAGTACCTTGGTGGGCCTCGACGGCACGACCTATGGGTTGTCATTACGCGGAGACCAGGGAGGATTGCTGCGCGTCAATCTGAATGCGTTCAGCAATGCCCCCGCCATCGCGGCAGGCGCGGCCAACCAAGTGGACGCAAGTGGTGCCCTGACTTTCATTCCCCTGCAGTAGCTGGGGGGAGCGGGGATGGCAAATTTCAAGCGGCCACATCCTTCGGAAGTTATGCGGAGTTCCGTGTTGTGACTCGGCTGCGCGGTGCCAGCTCCTCCGCTTGGGGCAGATAAAACGTGAAGGTCGTTCCGGCGCCCGGAGCGCTCCGCGCCTCAATGTGTCCTCCACTTTGTTCGATGATGCCGAAGACGGTCGCCAAGCCCAGCCCCGTACCACGCCCGACCTCCTTGGTAGTGAAAAACGGCTCGAACATCTTGGACAAAGTGTCGGCATCCATGCCACTCCCCGTGTCTTCCACCTCCCAAGCCACATAGGGCCCGGGGTTGATCTCTGCCGGCGCCGTCTGAACACTAAGATCAACGTTCCTCACGCGAATCGTCAGCGTACCCTGCCCAGGCATGGCATCGCGCGCGTTGACAGCCAGATTGACCAGCACCTGATCGAGCTGCGTCGCGTCCACGCGAACGCTCCGCACCCCGGGTTCGATGTCCAGCTTGACGGCGATACGCGAGGTGAGAAGGGTACGCAGCAGGTTGCTGGATCGTTGTAGAAACACCTCGGGATCCAGCACGCCCGGCCGCAATACTTGCTTGCGGCTGAAGGCCAGCAATTGGGCCGTGAGGGCGGCGGCGCGCTCACCCGCGGTCTTGATCTGGTTCAGACGGGCCGCCCGCTCGGGATCTTTACCGATTTGCAAGATCAGTAACTCGCACTGACCCAGCACGACCGTCATCAGATTGTTGAAATCATGTGCGATGCCGCCCGCCAGTTGCCCAACCACCTGCAACTTCTGGGCCTGTCGCAGGTTTTGCTCCAGACGCTTTCGTTCCACCGCATAGCGCAGCGCGCGCCACAATAAGGGCGCGTTGATCTGATCCTTGACCAGGTAGTCCTGGGCACCCACCTGCAAGGCGCGTAGCGCCGTAGCCTCGTCATTGAGCCCGCTCAGAATGACGACCGGAATCTGTGGCGCTTCAAACTGAATCCAGTTGAAGGTTTCCAACCCCCGACTGTCGGGCAAGAACAGGTCCAGCAGCAGAACATCGTAGGTTTCATGCGCCACTCGCTCGATCGCCGCGGCGCAACTGCTCACCTGCGTCAGGACGGAAGCCTCCGGGCCAGCGTCGGCCAGCATCTCGCGCATCAAGTCCACATCGGCTGGATTGTCCTCGATCAACAGGACTCGCAACGCCCCGCCCCCGGCCATGGACAGTGGAAGGGCCAGGGGCTCGCTCGCCATCGCCAAGTGAACGTTCAAGGGCAGCCGCACCGCGGACAACCAGTAGTCCTGAATCGCTTCCACCACGCGCGTGAACTGGTCCAGGCTGAGCGGCTTGGTGATGAAACTACTCGCCTGCAGGTGATAGCTGCGCGCCACGTCCACCTCGGAGGCGGAAGTGGTCAATATAACGACGGGAATGCTTTTCAGTCCTGGATCGCGCTTGATCTCGGCCAGTACCTCGCCGCCGTGCTTCCCAGGCAAATTCAGATCGAGCAGGATCAGATCCGGTCGCACCGCCCCGGCATGCTTCCCCGTTTTACGCAGGAAGGCAAGGGCCGATTCCCCATCCTCGACGGTATGCAGATGCATGAGCGCCCCTCGCTCCTGCAGGACCTCACGCATCAGCTCGATCTCCGCGAGGTTGTCTTCAACCAACAACAGTTCCACCGGTCTCCGGTTTGGACTCATACAGACATCCCTTGGGACACTACTGCGGGCAGTGTGAAGTAGAACGTGGTCCCGATGCCGGGCTGCGATTCGGCCCAGATATGCCCACCGAATTGTTCGACGATTTTCTTGCAGATGGCCAGGCCGATGCCGGTTCCGGGGTGTTCGCCGCGGCCATGCAGCCGTTCGAAAATGGTAAAGATCCGTTCCGCGTATTTCGGCTCGAAGCCGATGCCATTGTCCCGCACGGCGAATTGCCAGTGCCCCTTCGCGAACTCCGCCTCCACTGCGATGACTGGGGCGGCAGTGCCGTGAAACTTGATGGCATTGGCCACCAGGTTCTGAAAGAGTTGCACGAGCTTGCCGGGCTCAGCGATGACCTGCGGCAGGCCGTCAAAACTCACGTTGGCCCCCGTCTCCTGAATGGCAAGCCGCAGGTTGGCCAGGGCCTGGCGCAGGGCCATGTCCGCGCTGACGGTCACGCCGGCAACCCGCTGGCCACCCACTCGCGAGTACTCCAGCAGATCGTCAATCAGGCGTTGCATGCGCTGCACCCCGTCCACCATGTAAGCGATAAAGCCGTCGGCCTTGGCATCCAGTTGGCCGTGATACCGCTTGCCCAGGAGCTGGGCATAACTGGCCACGATGCGCAGCGGCTCCTTCATGTCATGCGAGGCGATGTAGGCGAATTGTTGCAGCTCGGCGTTGGAACTCTCCAGCAATTGCGATTGCCGCGCCAGATGGTCGGCGGCTTCCTTGCGTTGCGTCACATCGTTGTTAATCTCGAGCACCGCCATGGGTGCGCCGCTCAAGTCGCGTTGTAAAGCCCAGCGACTGGCAACCGTCACGGGCGAACCGTTGCGCCGATGGTGCACCACCTCGCCCTCCCAACGGCCCTGACGCAGGAGTTCGCCGTGAATGGCGTCCCACGGCATCTGGTACTCGGGCCGCAGGAGTTGCAGCAACGACTGCCCCTGCGCTTCCTCGCGCGTCCAGCCATAGATCTGCTCGGCGCCGCCATTCCAGAACCGCACCCGTCCATCAAGGTCACGGACAATGACCGAGTCTTGCGTTAAATCCAGCAAGGCCGCCTGTTCGCGCAGCGTCTCCGTCACCTCACGCAGCCTTAGTTCCGCCGCTTTGCGCTCTGTCACATCAAAGGCCAGCCCACCTAACCATCGACTGCCCGTTGCGTCCCGCAGCGGAAACTTGAGAACGACAAACTGGCGAGTGGTTCCCTCCTGATTGGGAATGGTCGTCTCATTTTCCGCCGCGACATCCTCCTCCAGGATGCGGCGGTCATCGCGCCGTATCTCGTCCGCCACTGCCGCGGGCAACACATCGAAATCGGCCTTGCCCTTGAGGTCTGCCGCGCGGGTTCCAAGCAATTCGGCGAAGGCGCGATTGCAGTACTCGTAACGCCCCTCCTCGTCCTTCAAAAACGCCAGCACCGGGCTGTCGTCCATAAAGGCATGGAAGCGTTGCTCCGCCGTTGCCAACGCCTTCAGCGCCTGGGTGCGCTGCCGCAGCAGCGCGTCGTTTTCCTGCAGCGTCTGCACGTGCCGCGTCGTGCTGGCCACCAACTCCGACATCAGTTCCAAAGTGTGGATGTCGTCGCTACTGAAATGATTGGGGCGGCTAGAAACAACCTTCAGTACCCCGACGCGCTGGCCGCGGTGGCTCAGCGGCACGACAATCATGGAGCGCAAACCGATGCGCCGGCAGGCCTCCCGATCCACCCGGGGATCGATATCGGCATCGGAACACAACTGGATCTCTCCGGTGGTGACACAGAGGCCGGAGAGACTGTGGCCGGCGTGAAGTCGTAAACCCAAATACGCAATCAACGATCCGGAGGCCACGCGATAGACCATCTCGTCGCCCTCCAAGTACTCCACCACGGCGCCATCCGCCGCGGTCAGGTTCTGGACCCGCTCGACCACCAGGTTCAAAACAATGGCGGTGTCGAGTTGCGCCGCGGCGATGTCCCGTTGCGCCTCCACAATGGCTGCCAAGCGCGCCGATTCGGCCATTTTCTGCGCTTCGCCGAGACGCCGGATTTCAACTTCCTGTCGCAGTTGAGCGTTGAGAGTAGGCAGTGTCGCGTCGAGGGGAGTTCGTTTGGCGAGCAGCAAAAGCTTTAATGCCCATCCGGAAGCAAGCACCGCAAAAACCGCTGTGACCGCCTTGTTCGCTGCCCCGATCCAAGCGTTCTGCGCCCCAGGCATCCACCCATCCACCAGCTCCTCGGTTCCCAAGGCAAAGAGGAACACGATGAAACTGGCAAAGGTCCAAGATGGTGCTTGCGTGAAAAACTTACGGCGAAAGCCCCAGATGGCGATCAGGATGGTGTAGCAGGCAAGGGCAATCAGCCCATTCGCCAAGGCCGGCCACCAGGCCACAGGCGGACTCATGTGCGGCATGCGGCCTCCCTGCTTTCCCCGTCCCATCGCGGACTGGGAGCCCTAGCCGTGGAAGCGGGTTGATTGATGCAGCACGCCATCGGCAACCAAAACACCCGACAACACCCGACGGGGGTGGGAACAACGTCCTCCAACCCCTTGCGAGTCAAAAACATAGCGAGCAACAGCTGATCCCCAACGCAGCGTCTAGGACCGACTGATCTTAAGGGCAATTAAGTCTTGGACACATTTAGATGCGAGCCGTTACGGCCTAAGTTGCCGTCTGCCAGACAGCCGCCTCGTGCAGTTCGTCGGCGTGCTGTGCCACCTTGCGCAGGGCCGCGCCATAGGCATGCATCACGGCCTCCGGCTGGGCATAGATGGGGTACTCGTCGTTGGTCAGGCAGAAAGAGTTCGCGAACATGTCCAACGTCACCGGGTAATCTTCCGCGCGATAGACGTACTGTTCGGGATTGCCGTGCAGGCTCCACGGGAAGCCTTTGCCATAGCCGTGATGCGCGGTCAGCATCGGATGCGCAGGAAGCGGCGCCGTTCCCCAAAGGTCGACATCAACGCCTTCCGCGGTTAATGCCGCCATGAAGGCATCGCGCAACGCCTGGCCGCGCAGGGGTGTCTTGAGTTCGTCCGGCACCAGCGTGACGCGGTACTTGTGGTACACCGAGACACAGTCAGAGGGAATATAGGGGGCGCGTAGGCCGGGAATGTCCTTCAAGTACCCGTCGAGGATGGCGGCGTTGCTTCGGCCCTGGGCGTTGACCGCCGCGAGGCGGCGTAATTGCGTCCGCGCCAAGGCGCAGGGCATCTCCTGCACGCGGTAGTTCCAGGCCAACAGATGCTGGAATTCCATGGTGCGATTGCTGGCGGGGAGCGTCTCGCCTACCTGCTTGATCCAGTTGGCGCGGTAAAATGCCTCGTCGTCATTGGTGGCCAAAAAGCCGCCTTCGCCCACCGCAAAATTCTTGGTGCCGTTCGTGCTGAAACCGGCGGCCTTGCCGAAGCTTCCAGCACCCCGCCCCTTGTAGGTCGCGCCGGGCGCTTGGCAGGCATCCTCCACCACCTGCAGCTGGTGTTTCTTGGCAATGGCGAGAATGGGATCCCAGTCGGCGCACAGCCCGTGGATGTCCACCGCCAGAATGGCCTTGGTGCGCGGCGTGATCTTCGCCTCGATCTGGGCGGGGTCAATATTCCAGGTGCGCCGATCAATATCGGCGAACACGGGGATGGCGCCGGCATGCAGAATCGCCGCCGGAGTCGCCAAAAACGAATAAGCGGAGGTGATGACTTCGTCGCCCGCCTCAACGCCGGCGGCGACCACCGCCATGTGCAGCGCCGAGGTGCCACCGTTGACGGCGATGGTGCGCTTCACGCCGAGGAACGTCGCAAACTCCTGTTCCAGCGCGTCCTGCTCCGGGGCCAGCAGCCCTTCGACCGTGGTCATGGCCCAGAGAACGCGACGCTCCAACACGCCCGCCACCGCCCGCTTGTCCTCTTCGGTCACCACCGGCCACGCCGTCTTGGAGAGCGTCTTCGCCACGGATGCGGTACCACCAGAAATCGCCAATGTCGCCATCAAGTGTCTCCTGTTTTTCTTTCGGACTAAGTCGTGAATTCGAGCCCCATCAGACCAACTCAGCTGCTCCAAGCGTCGCGCCGCGCATCCACCAGGCGGCGCAATTTACGGCCTTGAGAAAGCGTGCGGGGAGGGTGAAAACGGAAATCAATGTCAAAGAAATGCTTTTGGTAGTAACGCCAGCAATCGGGAAAGCGGGCCTCGATATTGGCGAACACGCGCTGCTGAATCTCGTCCGGGCTGGCGTTCTGCGCCACCTCGAGGTGAAATTCGATGATGTCGTCGCGCTCACCACGGCGCACCACCACCTGCCAGTCATCTGTGACTTCGCTGATGTCGCGCAGGATGTCTTCGAACCAGTAGGGACTGATATTGCCCATCGAGCAATTGATCAGCTCATCCAGCCGACCGACCACTTTGGCGATGCGGGGCATGAAGCGCAAGCCGCATTGGCAGGGACCATCGGTGGCCCATTTTGTGATGTCGGCGGAGCGATAGCGGATCAGCGGCATCACTTGGCGGTTGAGGGTGGAGTAGACCAGCTCGCCGTAGCCATCCTCGCCGGTGTTGATGATCTCCGAAACCAAGCCCAGGCCACTGACGTGATAGCCGCCCTTGTCGGGGCACTCCACCCCGTTCATGCCGAAGTTCTCCGTCTGGCCATAGGCCAGCGTCACCCGGGCGCCCTTCCAGACTGACTGCATGTAGGCCCGCGTGCGCTCGGACAGGTTCTCGCCGCCAAGCAGGATGGCCTTCACCGGCCAGATCCCCTCACGCTCCGCCACCTCGGTGACGCGGACCAAGTGCGTCGGCACCCCCATGATGACCGTGGGACGGTACACCTTGACGCGATCATAAAACTCCTTGGGCTCGATGAAGCCGCCGATCACGTGCATGCAACCCATGGCCATCAGCGAGTAATACGCCGTGAAAGGGGCATTCCAGAAGGAATAATCGAACCCATCCGCCACCACGTCGTCGCGCGTGATGCCCAGCGCCACCATGCCGGTGGCGGCATCACGACCGTACTCAAACATCTCGGCGTAGGAGAAGTACACCCGCTTGTTCACCCCCGACGACGTGCCGGTGGTTTCGAAGGCGACCTGCGGCGGGGCGCAAAGAAAATCCTCCACCGGGCGGTTTTTTAAGTCCTCCGAGGTGGTGAAGAAGTCTCCCAGGTCGGCGTGACTGCGGACGTGCCGCGGGTTGATGCCGTACGCCCGAAACCTCTCGCGATAGAACGGCGAACGCTCCCCGGCATAGCGCACCAACTGGCGGAACTTGGCGGTCTGCAGGCGCTGATAGGAGGCCTGCGGCAGTTTTCCGGCAATGCGCAACCGCGTCTCCGGCCGCCGCAGCAGGAGGTGGTCGAGCCAGTTGAAAATGCGCTCCGTGATGATTGCCATGCGCTGTTCCGTTCAAACCGCCGTCAGCACCAGGGCGGAGTTCTGCCCGCCAAAGCCAAACCCGTTGGACATGGCCGCCCGGAAACGCGCCGGCCGCGCCGCCCCGGACACCACCGCCAAGTCGCACTCCGGATCGAAGGTGGCGTAGTTCAATGTCGCCGGCAAAAACCCTTCCGCCAAGGCGAGCAGCGTCAACACCGCCTCAACCGCCGAAGCGGCGCCAATCAGATGTCCGGTCATGGACTTGGTCGAACTGACGGGAACCTGGCGCGCCCGCCCGCCCCAGACGCGATGGATCGCGGCCGCCTCCGCCCGGTCGTTCAAGACCGTCCCGGTACCGTGAGCGTTGATGTAGCCGATGGCGCTGCAATCCAACCCGGCATCCGCCAGGGCGGTATTCATGGCGAGCGCAGCGCCGCGGCCTTCGGGATGGCATTTGGTCAGCCCGTAGCAGTCGAGCGAACTGCCGTAGCCGGCGAGGCGTCCCCAGATCCGGGCGCCGCGCCGGCGCGCGTGTTCCAAATCCTCGAGGACGAGCGCGGCCGCGCCTTCCCCCACCACAAAGCCCGTCCGTTGCCGGTCAAAGGGGCGGCAGGCGTGCTCCGAGTCTTCCTGCGCCAGTGCGTCGAGCAAATCAAACTCCAACAGCCCCAGCGGATGGACCTGAGCGTCGGTCGCCCCGGCAATCACCACGTCCGCCACTCCCCGTTCGATGAGACGCTTGCCCAGCCCCAACGCATCGTTACCGGAGGCACAGGCGGTATAGGAGCAGTAGCGCGCCCCGCCGGCCCCGACGCGGTCCGCCAACCGCGCGGTGAGTGCCGGGGGCTCCTCGCTCTGGCGCTGACGAGCCAGCGCCGGGGCAATCTGGTCCAATTGCTCCCGCAACACTTCTCCGGTGGCCGGGGAAAGATGACGCAGGGCTTCCGTCAGTTGCTGTAAATCCAACCCCGGCTTCCCCACTGCCCACGAAAAGGCGCACCGCGGTGTGCTGGCGCCGTTCAGCCCGGCATTTTCCAGCGCCTCGTCCAACGCGAGTTCGGCCAGAGCGGCCATGCGTCGGCCATCGTTGGGAATTCCGGCCTCGGTCACCTCTCCGGCGAACTGCACCGGGAATCCCCGGCGCTCAAACTGCTGGATGCGGCGTACACCGTTGTGGCCGGACTGCAGGGCCATGGTCGTGGCAGGCACGCCGCGTCCCAGCGGGGAGATCACTCCCAACCCGGTGATGACGACGGTCTTCATGATTGCACCGCGCGAATATCCGTGGGCTGGCCGTGGGCATGGTGCATGAACTCCAGCCCGGCCTGCGCGCCATCTCGCCCCACGTCGTCGAGCGCCGCCAGAATCGCCAGCAGGCTGCCACTGCCCGGGCTCTTCGCCCACGCGGCTGACTCCGGGACGGGGGGCGCGACGGCGTGGGACACCGCGCGCAGCTCGGCCAGCACGGGAATACCGCGCGCCTGGGCCTGGATCAGGTTTTCCAGCACGAGACTGCCCCCCGCTTCAGCCACCGGGCTGGGGGTGAGAGCATAGTCCGGAGAATCGGCGGCGGCGCATACCATCAAGTCGGCCGCGCCCTCGGCGATGGTCCAGTAGGCCTCGTGTACGGATTGACCGCCTGCTTCCAGACCGGAGGTCAGCGTGAAACTGGGTCCCTGCAATCCGAACAACAGCGAGATGTGGGCGGCGGCCATGTTGGCCAGCAGCGACAGGCGCCGGAACGGGTGCAGGTGATGACGAGCCGTTTCGCCGAAGCGCTCCAAGTTCAGCTCCCCACCGATCAGCGACTCGCGCAATGTCTCGATGAGATCCGGCGTCAGGGGCGAGATGTCGGCCATGGCCACCGCCACCCCGCAGCGCGCCGGGTTGGGATGCACCGCGCTGAGAGCGGTGCTGTCCCCCACCCCCGCCTCGCGCATGGCGAGCACGGCGGCGGCGGCGGTCAGCGCGAAGGTGCGCTGCATGACGCGCAGCAACTTGGGATGCGAGATGTAATCCGCGGCGCGGAAATCGGCGATACGGGGCGGGGTCTCCGGCTTGGCAATCTGCGCGCGAAACGCAGCGAGCGCGACCGGGGTCCGGCCTTGCGGCAGCAATACGCCCCGCCCGGTCACCACGACGCGTTGCAAGGACTGCCGCATCAGCCGCGCATCCCTCCGTCCACCGCAATGATCTGGCCGGTGATGTAGCTGGCGTCGGGCGAGACCAGAAAGGCGATGACGCTGGCCACTTCTTCAACCGTCCCGAAACGGTTGAGTGTGATGAAGGGCAGGATTTTATCGGCCGCCATCTCGCGTACCGACTGGCTCATTTCCGTCTGAATCATGCCGGGCGCCACGGCGTTGACGGTGATGTTGCGGCTGGCGAGCTCGGAGGCCAGCGCCTTGGTGAAGGCATTCACCCCGCCCTTGGAAGCGGCATAGTTGGCGTGTCCGCGATTGGGCTTGCTGCCCGCCACCGACGAGACGTTGACAATGCGTCCCCAGCGCTGCCGCACCATGAAACGCGCGGCGGCACGGGCGCAGTAGAAGGCGCCGTCGAGGTTGGTGGCCTGCACCGCCCGCCAGTCTTCGTCCTCCATGCTCAACAGGAGCGTGTCGCGGATGACACCGGCATTGTTCACAAGAATGTCCAGGCGGCCGAAGTGAGCCTGCACCTGTTCCAGCAAACCCTGCGCGGCGGCACTCTGGCTGACATCGGCCGCAAAACAAACGGCGTCCCCGCCGCAGGCGTGGATCTCGGCCACCGCCGCCTCCGCCTCGGCAGTTCGCGAGCGGTAATTAAGAGCCACGCGCGCGCCCTCCTGCGCCAGACGCAGCGCCGTGGCGCGGCCGATACCGCGACTGGCGCCGGTCACCAACGCGCATTTACCCACCAAACGGCGGGGGAAGACAACGGGTTCATCGCCGGAGTGTGTCATGTCGTTCGCCAGAGGCAGCGCGGTTAAGGCCGTTCGATCACCAAGCTGGCCACGTTGCCCGCCAGGCTGCCGGCATTCAAAAGCACGCGACGGAACTCGCCCGGCCGCGCCCCGCCGCGCACATAATCCAGCCCCAGATCCGGGTCCGGCTCGTCGCAGTTCAGGATGGGCGGCACGGCAGCGCCCGCGGAGGCAAAGGCGCCGCAGGCGGCGATGACTTCCAAGGGCCCGGAACCAGCCAATAAATTGCCGGTCATGGACTTCACCGCCGTAATCGGCACGTAGGCGGCGCGCGCCGTCAGCAACTGCTTCAACGCCTCGGCCTCGACCCTGTCGGCGTGTTCCGTGGCGAGTCCGTAGGCGTAGATGGCATCCAGTTCCCAGGCATCGCAGCGCGCATCCCCCAACGCTGCCTGCATGGCGGTCAGAAAAGCCTCGGCGGTCTCGCAGGGCCGCTTGAACTGTCCCGGGCTCGCCATGCCGTAGCCGGCCAGCTCGCCGTAAATCCGGGCTCCGCGTGCCAGCGCGCGCTCCCGCTCCTCCAGCACCAGGAAGGCCCCGCCCTCGGCAGCCACGAAGCCGCGGCGGCGACGGTCAAAGGGACGGCTCGCCGCCTCCGGCGGCCCCTGCGACTCCTCCAGCAACCCCGAGGGCGCAAAGGTCTCCAGGCGTTCCTCGTCCAGCAGCGATTCGTAGCCTCCGGCCACCGCTACGTCCGCCTGGTTCTGGCGGATGGCGCGGAACGCCTCGCCGATCGCCATGCTGCCGCCCGCGCCGCTCATGCAGATGTTGGCGTTGACGCCCTGTGCGCCGAGCTTGAGGCTGACGAAGTACAACACGATATTGGCCAGGCTCTTGAGTAGCCAGAGCGGGTTAATCGTGGCGATCCCCTCCGCCCCGAAGGCCTGCAGATCGAGGGTGCCGGTCTTCATGGCCAGCGTGGTCGCAGCCAGCAGTTCATCGCGATCGCCGGCGTGCCCGGGTGAGCCCACGAAACAGGCGGTGCGGAAGGCCTCCAGACCGGCAAGGTCGAGCCCGGCATCGGCGATCGCCAGTTCCGCCGCCGCCACGCCCAAGCGCACCGGTCGGGTCATCAGCTTTAACGATTTGCCGTCGGCAATCAACTTGCGGGGGTTGAAGTCACGCACCGCCCCGCCGTGATGGATGCGAAAGGGCGCCAGGTCCACGTGCGGCACCGGTCCCACGCCGGAGCGACCCGTACGCAGTCCCTCCCACAGCACGTCCGGCGCGTTGCCGAGCGGCGAGACCAACCCCACCCCGGTAATGACGGCGCGACGCGCCCCCTCACGCGACATATTCACGTAGCACCAAACTTCCGTTCGAACCGCCGAAACCAAACGAATTGGAGATCACCGCCCGCACCTTGGCCCGCCGCCCCTGATTGGGAACGTAATCCAGGTCACAGACCGGATCCGGGTGTTCGTAGTTGATGGTAGGCGGAATGTAGCCGTTCTGAATGACCAGCGCCGCGATCAACGCCTCGATGGCGCCCGCCGCGTTGACCATGTGGCCGGTCATGGACTTGGTCGAACTAATCGGCACCCGGTAGGCCAACTCCCCGAAACAGCGCTTGATCGCCACCGTTTCACTGGCGTCGTTCTGCACGGTGGAGGTGCCGTGCGCATTGATGTAGTCAATATCGCCCGGCGTCATGCCCGCGTCTTCCAGGGCGGCGCGCATGGCAAGGAACGGACCCTGGCCGTCGGGCGGTGAATCGGTGATGCGGTAGGCGTTGATGGAACAGCCGAAGCCGGCCAGCTCGGCATAGATGCGCGCCCCACGGCGATAGGCATGCCAGGCATCTTCCAGCACCAGCATCGCAGCCCCTTCGGCGAGGATGAAGCCGTCGCGCGTTCCGTCGAAGGGGCGGCAGGCGCGCTGCGGGTCGTCATTGCGATGCGAAAGGGCGCCCAGCAAGATGAAGGCCGATACCATGGTCGGTTCCATCAGACTTTCCGCCCCACCGGCCAACATGACGTCCGCTTCGCCGCTGCGAATCTTTTCCAGCGCGTTGCCGAGCGCCTGCGAGCTCGAAGTACAGGCGGTGGAGATGGTGGTGATCGGTCCGCGTGCCTGGAACGTGCCCCCCAAGGCATAGGCCAGCCCGTAAGGGGCGTAGCGCAGGTACTCGCTGCCGGGAATCGTCTCCAGCACCGCCCGCCGTTGCTCCAGCGTCCGCGCCTCCAGCTTGCGCTGGTTCAGTTCGGGCAGCAGGCCGTCGCGCCGCCCCTCCGTCCCCAGCGCGATGCCGAAGCGGTTGGGCTCCATATTGGAGCCCGGAGCCAGACGCGCATCGGCCATGGCCTGCTGCGCTGCGGCGTATCCGAAACTGTTCTTGCGGTCTAGCACCTGCATGACTTCCGGACACGCCTGCAGGCGATCAAACGGAAAATCGCGCACTTCAGCCGCGATCTGGGTGTCGAATTTCGACGCATCGAACAGTGAGATGGTGCGCACGCCGCAGCGTCCCTCCTCCAAGCCGCGCCAGGTGCTCGGGACGTCATGGCCGAGCGAGGTCACCGCACCGATGCCGGTCACCACCACGCGGCGTCCCCGGCCTGTGGTCCGGAGGTTCATGTTTGCTCCTTGACGTCCGCTCGCGCCGGTCCAACGCGTGCTCCGGTGAGCAGGGCGCGGTTGACCTCTTCGGCCCAGCTCGCAATACGCGCCCGCGCCTCGGGTGGAATGATGGTGCTGCCGCCGCCCGCCTCAAACCCCAACATCAGCTCCGCGCTGGCCACGGTGACGTCATTCACTGTCGCCACCGCCTTGCACCGCCCCGCGTCTTCACTGAGCGCCAGCAGCTCGCTGCGAATGAGAACGGAGTCGCCGGGCCGCACAAATCGCCGAAATTTGGCGTTGTTCACAGTCAGCAACACCGGCAGCACCTTGGCCTCGGATTCGCCACCCGGTCGTTTCGCCGCTTCGGCTGCCACGCTGTAGGTAATAAGCCGGCCGGAGAGCTGCGCCATCGCTTCCACCAGCAGCACTCCTGGCACGACAGGAAAACCTGGAAAGTGGTCGGCAAAGTAGTCCTCGCTCATGGCGGGATGCTTCACGCCGATGGCGTATTGACCCGGGACTAATTCAAGAATGCGGTCAATCAACAGGAAACGCACCGTGAACTCCTTGCGCTCGGCGGCAGAGCGCCCAGGCAACCGCCAGGCCGCCGTCCACGCCACTCGTGACATGCCAGGCAGCGGCCGCCATGCGGTGGGCGCGCAGCGCACCGTGCCAGTGCAGGTGCAGCGTGGCCCCCACCGGCTCGATTTCCAGATCGTGAAATTCGACCTCGTCGGCCCCCGGTCCGTCTCCCGCCTTCAGGACCGCTTCCTTGCAGGCCAGCACGCGAGCCTGCTGCCGCGCCCCTCGCCACCAGCCCCGCTCCCGTTCGGTCAACAGGCCGGCCAAGGCAACCGGGTTCTCGCGAGCAAGCCGCGCAACGCGGGCCACCTCCACCAGGTCCACCCCGCTGCTCCATGCCGTCAGCAAAGGTCAGCTCCCCGTCTCGCTCTCGCCGATCCGCCAGGCGACCAAACGGGCAAAGGTTTCCGGCGTAAACAAGAGCGGGATCTCACGCGCGGTCAGACCGGGCTTGAACCGCGCCGGATCCACCTCCGGCATCAGCACCCGCAGCCGCTGCAGCGCGGCCTCGGTGAGAATGCCGTTCTGCTGAAACTCGGCGTCGGTGAGCGAGCCCTGCGTGGCGCGCTGTATGCCCCCCCGCGGAATCTTGATGTTGAAGGCCGACTCCAGCCGGAACAACAGATCGAGGAAGTCCAGCGACTCAGCGTTCAAGTCGGTCATCAAGCTGGCGTGGGGAGTCACTTCCTCCTCTTCCCGCCCCAGCACTTCCGCAATCGCCGCGCGCGTAGTGGTCAGAATCTCAGCATGGCGGGTGGCCAGCACCCGGTCCGCACTCTGACGGATCTGCTGAATCTCTTCCAGACTGTTCACTTGACTCATTCATTCCTCCCAGAAATCATTGTCCTCCGGCTTCGCCGGGTGGCGACGGGTTCAGCGCACGCTCATCAGCGAGAGCCCGCCGTCGGCGATCAGCGTCTGTCCGTAGATCCAATTCGCCGCGTCGGAGCAGAGAAAGGCCACCACCTCGGCCACGTCCTCCGGGGTCCCGATGCGCCCGGCCGGCGAGATCTTCTCGCAAGCCTCCTTCATGGAGGCGAAGGTGGAGAAGAGCTTGAGCGCATCCGTCTCGATGGGCCCGGCCGAGACGGTGTTCACATTGATGCCATCCTTGCCCAGTTCGACCGCCAGATAACGCGTCAGCGCCTCGGTGGCCGCCTTGGTGACCCCGATGGCGGCGTAGCCGGGAATGTAATAGGTCGAGCCCAAGCTGGACAGACTGACGATTTTGCCGCGCCGCCCCTTCATCAACTTGGCCGACTGCTGGGCGCTGAGCAGCAGCGCCGTGGTGTTGTCGTTGATGGTGTGCTCCCAAGCGTCGCGCTTCTGGCGCATCACCGGCCCGAAAGTGGCCACGTCAATGGCGTTGTTGATGAAAATGTCGAGGTGCCCGAAGCGCTCACGCACCACGCCGAACATCTTCTCGATGCCCTCCGGCTTGATGGCATCGGCGGCGATGATCTCCGCACGCCGGCCCAAGGCGGAAATCTCCGCCGCCAGAGCCGTGGCCCGATCCTCGCTGGTGACGTAATTGATCAGCACGTCGGCCCCGTTCTGTGCCAGCTTCAGCGCGATGGCGCGCCCGATGCCGCGGGCGGCGCCGGTCACCAGAGCGGTTTTTCCATTCAAATCAGTCACGCCTGCTCCTCGTTCCTTGGTCTTCAGATACACGCCCGGCGGCCGTCTGGAAAGCCTTCTTCCCTGACTGCAACCCACCTCCGGTCATCAGCCGCGTACGCCTGCGGTTTGGGGAACGCGCTGCGCCAAGGTGCGCAACGCGGCCTGCAGCTGCTGGAACTGCACGGACAGGTCATGCTCCGGTCGCCCCTGGCTTACCTGCGGGCTCTTGAAATAAAACGCCAGCCAGTCCTGGGTCCCGTGCCAGCCGGCGCGTTGCGCCGCGCTGGACAGCAGCGCCAGATCGAGCAGCAGCGGCGCGGCCAGAATACTGTCCCGGCATAGGAAGTTGACCTTGATCTGCATCTCGTAGCCCAGCCACCCGACCAGGTCGATCGTGTCCCAGCTTTCCTTGTTGTCGCCGCGCGGCGGATAATAATTGATCTTCACCTGATGCGAGAGCTGGCCGTAGAGTTCGGGATAGAGCGCCGGCTCGAGGATGTCGTTCAGCACCGAAAGCTTGGATTCTTCCTTGCTGCGGAACGCCGCCGGGTCGTCCAAGACCGCGCCATCCTGGTTACCGAGAATGTTCATCGAGAACCAGCCCGCCAGGCCCAACATGCGCTGTTTGATGCCCGGCGCGAGAATGGTCTTCAGCAGCGTCTGGCCGGTCTTCAGGTCCTTGCCGCAGATCGGCGCCCCGTTGGCGGCCGCCAGCTCCTTCATCACCGGCAGATCCACGGTCAGCGTGGGCGTGGCGTTTACAAACGCGCAGCGTTCTTTCAGTGCGGCGTAGGCGTAAACCATGCTGGGCGCGATGGTCGGCTCGTTTTCCTTCATCGCCGCCTCGAAGATGCCCGTGGCCTGATGCGCCGGACCGGGAGTCAGGAAAACCTCGGTCGAGCCGCACCACAACACCACCACCTGCTCCAATCGGTTCTCCACGCGAAATGCGCGGATGTCGGCCCGCAACGCCTCAGCCTGCTCCCACTTGTTCTGCAGCGGCTTGATGCGCTTGCCTTCCGCGCGGCGTAGAAACCGCGTGTCGTGGATACCAGGCATCGGGACGATTGACTCCAGCGGCGCCCGCACCGCTTCCAGGAGGTGGGGCTGCAGAACGGCGGCGCGCTTCGCCGCGGTATAGCAGGTGCCCTCGGAAATATCCCATCCGCCAAATACCACCTGGTCCAGGGTGGGTAGCTGCAAGAGCTCAGCCATGGGCACGTGTCGTCCCGGCTGCTCAGGGTCAGCCATCATCGCCATCTGGGTCAGTGACCCGAACGGACGACCCAGGCCAAGCTTCACTGCCTCGACCCCGGCAATCAGGGTGGTCGAAATCGATCCCATACCGGCCAGCAAAACTCCAACCCGACCCGTATCACGGGCGCGCACGGCTGTATTGCTCATAAAACGGCGTTCTCTCCAGTTAAAAGTGTGGGCAAGCCGCGATTAAGCGCCGGTTAAATCAAGATTAAAGAGTTTTAATGGCCTACGGTGAGACGCTGGACGACTCACGCCGACTCCGCCCTCTTCGTCAGGGCGCGGTTGCCCATCCCGAAGCGCGGCCGGTACGCCGAAACCGAACTCGCGCCATCGCGGGCAAAGTCCCCGCCGGCGGCGCACGCCCGTGAAAATGCTGGAAGTGCTGATCCGAGGGGGTCAGCTTCGTTCCGGGTACAGCACCTCGGTGAAGCGCGGATCCTCCATCAACAGGCGGAAATCGTCGTCGTGGCGCGCTTGCGAACGGCAGCGCGGGTCGAGCACAATGGCCGCCTTAAGATGGGCCAACGCGGGCTCGACATGGTTCTGCAGCGCATGCAGGCTGGCCAGAGCGTAGACAATGTGGGCGGACTTGCCGTCCATTTTTTGCGCCTTTTGCAGCAGCTCCTCCGCCTCTTCGTAGCGCGACAGGTTCAGATGCACGATGCCCTGTGTGTAGTGATCCTCCGCCGTGCGCAACGGCGGGCGTAGGGGCTGCAGGCGTTGATTGCAGATGTTCCAATGCGTGGTGGCGCGGTCGGCCAGCCAGGAATAGGGCGAATCGCGCACCTTTTCCAGCAAGGGTTTCGCCTTCTCGAACCTCTGCTGACCATAAAACTTCATCGCGACTTCGTATTGTTCCAAGGCGGCTTGGAGCAAGGCATCGGGCTGGCGGCTGGCGACTGGGCTCATAAAATTGGATTGTTGAGCGCGGGCAGCCCGGGCCGATCCGACCTCAAAGCTGGCCTCGCAACCCTCGACGTGGGCCGTCGAGGTGGGTAGCTGTATTTAGCTGCATACAGGAGAATTCGTCAAGTCGTGCCCCTGGGGACGCCGCTTCAAACCGGCGACGCAACGCTCCGCGCCCCTCTTCTTCCCCTCCTCCCTCTGCCCCTCCTCTCCCTTCCGCTCTCGCTTCCGGGTCCCTCCCTCCCCGAGGGCGGCCGTGCAACCCGCAGCTTGCGCGACCGTCTCGGAAAACAGGCCGTCGCCTTCCCAGGGCGGGGCGGAACAAGGCACAATGGGGGGGCTTCGCGGCGCCACGAACGGCGGTTCGCGACCCCGGCTGAGAGTCGCACTGTGAGCACCATCAATCGCGCGGCGCGCGAAATCAACTGCAAGGTGGTCTATTACGGCCCCGGTCTCGGCGGGAAGACGACTAACCTGCAGTACATCTTCGGCCAGGTTCCCGGCGACCACCGCAGCCAGATGATCTCGCTCGCCACGGAAGGCGACCGCACCCTGTTCTTTGACTTTCTGCCATTGGAGCTGGGCGAGGTGCGCGGTTACAAGACGCGCTTTCATCTCTATACCGTGCCCGGGCAGGTGTTTTACTCGGCCAGCCGCAAACTGATCCTGCGCAACGTGGACGGAGTCGTCTTCGTGGCGGACAGCCAAGCGCAGCGGCTGGATGCCAACCTCGAGGCCCTCGACGATCTGCAGGACAACCTGCAAGCCCAGGGCAACGCCCTGGCGGAGCTGCCCTACGTGTTGCAGTTGAACAAACGCGATCTTCCCGGCGCGTTGCCGGTCGAGGACCTGACTGCCGCGCTGCGCCGGTTCCAGGAACCCATCATTCCGGGCGTGGCCAACCAGGGCGTGGGCGTTCTGGAGTCACTGCAACACGTCGCCAAAGGCGTGCTGGCCAAGCTGGCCGGCTGAGGATCGTTTCGATTACAGTCCGTTTTCCAGACGGCGTGTCCTGACTCATGTTCGAACAAATCCCCACCCTGCTGGAGAATCTGATCCTGGGCCGCAGTATTGCGCGCCGCCTGCAACTGGCGCGGCATGTGCCGCGCTGGCTGGTCGAACGCATTCAGACCTCGGAGTTTCAGGACACCGTGCGCTGGGCGGGGCAGCGTGGCCGCTTCTACCGCACCCAGTTCGCCGCACGCGGCATCAATCCCCGCCGGCTGCGCACGCCGGCTGACCTGGGCGATTTCTTCACCACCTCGACTGACCTGCGGGCTCTACCCACCGAGGATTTCGTCTGCGACAAGCCCGAAGCAGGATTCGAGACGACCGGCACGACGGCGAACAACAAACGTGTCTACTTCTCCAATGAAGAGGTGCGGGACATCGGCTTCGAGGGCGCCGTGGGCCTCTGGAATCTCGGGCTGCGTCCCGACGATCGCGTGGTCGACGCCTTTGATTACGCCTTCTGGAACGCCGGCATCACCCTGCTGCATTCGCTCAGCGCCGTGGGCTGTTTTCACGTCATCGGCAGCAAGCTGCCACCGGAGGAGTTCTTCCGGCGCATCAAGGAGTACCGCTTCAATGTCCTGATCGTGGACACCGCCTGGCTGGTCACCTTCACGGAAATTGCACAGCGCGAGGGCACCTGGCCGGTCAAGTTCATTCTCTCCGGCAGCGAAAACATGAGCGAGCAGACGCGGCAGTGGGTGCAGTCGGTGTGGAGCACGCGTGTTTATCAGGCCTACGGACAGACCGAATCGCTCGGCGCCACCGGCATCGAATGCCCGGCGCAGCAGGGCTACCACCTCAACGAGTTCAATTTCATCTTCGAGATCCGCGAACCGAACGAACAGGGCTATGGCGAGCTGGTCTTCACCACCTTGACCCGCAAGGTGATGCCGTTCATCCGCTACCGCACCAACGACATCACGCGCTTCCTCCACGAGCCCTGCGGCTGCCCGCTTCAATCCATGCGCCGGGTGGACAAGATCGTGGGGCGGGCGGATGAGATCATCTCCTGCGGCATGGGCATGATCAGCCCATGGATCTTCGAGACTTGGTTTGCCGGGGTGGCAGGGCTGGCCGATGACTGGCAGATCGCCGTAACCCAGCCGGAAACGCGCGACGTGCTGGTCCTGCGCTTGGAAGTCCAGCCCGATGCCCCGCCCGCCGCGGTACTGGAACAGGAACTGCTGCGGAGGCTCGAGCAGCGCTTCCCTTACTACTTTAAGAACTTCCACATGGGGATGTACGATCTCCGCTTCGAGGTGCTGCCACGTCACACGCTGCGCCCCGCCGGGCCGCGCCGCAAGCTGCGCCGCGTCGTGGATGAGCGCATCCCCACTGCCGCCCTGGCGCCCGAGGCGGGGTAGCGACCGAGGCCTCGCCCCAACCGCGCCGCCGCAGCCGGCGGCGCTTGCCGCCCATCGCCGTTGCCGATCCGTCCTCCATCCCCTAACATGGAACACCGGTGGAAGGAGCGCGTGCGTGGCAGACACAGCAGTCCTGATTCTGGCGGCCGGCAAGGGCACGCGGTTAAAGTCGCAGCTGCCCAAGGTGCTGCATGAAGCCGGCGGACGCACCTTGCTGGGACAGGTCATGGCGGCGGTCCGCGGCGCCGACATCCCCGCCACCGATGTGATCGTAGTTGCCGGTTATGGTGTGGATCTGATCCGCTCCCACGTTGAGCCCTTGGGGAGCCGCATCGCAGTGCAAGAACCGCAGCTCGGTACCGGCCACGCGGTGCAGATGGCGGCGACGGCTCTGTCCCCCTATCGGCAGGTCGTCATTGTGCACGGTGACATGCCGCTACTCTCTTCCAGCACCGTGCGCGGCTTGATTGATCGGCTCACCTCAAGCGCAGCCGCCGCGGTTCTGGCCACCGCCGCGCCGAGCGCGCCACGGGCATATGGCCGGATCCTGCGCCAGGGCGAGCGCATCATCGGCATTGTCGAAGACCGACAGTGCACGGCGGAGCAGAAGCAGATCCGGGAATTGAACGCCGGCTTCTACGCCTTCACCACCGCTGCCTTGTTGCCCGCCTTGGGCCGGTTGCGGACTGACAACCCGCAGGGCGAGTACTACCTCACCGACACGATCGCGCTGCTCGCCCGGAACGGAAGCCTCGTGCTGGGTTTCGAACTCGCCGATGCCGGCGAGATATTGGGCATCAACGACCGGGCTGAACTGGTCGAGGTTGACGCGCTGCTGCGCCAGCGTACGGTCCGCCACTGGCTGGAAAACGGCGTCACCATTTACGGTCCGGAGACGGTGGTCATCGACCCCGAAGTCGTAATCGGGGCGGATACGGTTCTGGAGCCCGGCGTGCAACTGCTGGGCAGCACGCAAGTCGGCAAGGGGTGCCGAATTCGCTCCTATAGCGTGGTCCAGCACTCGCGGTTGGGTGATGACGTGCTCGTCCTGCCGCATTGCGTCATCGAATCGGCGGAGTTGGAGGACGCGGTGCGAATCGGACCCTTTACGCGGCTGCGCGAGGGCTCCAAGATCGGGCGCGGCGCCCACCTCGGCAATTTCGTCGAGGTCAAGAAATCACAGCTCGGTGCGGGCGTTAAAGCCGGACACTTGGCGTACCTTGGCGATGCCTCCATCGGGCCGGAGGTCAATATCGGCGCCGGCACCATCACCTGCAACTATGATGGGGCCCACAAACATCGCACGACGATCGGAGCACAGAGCTTTATCGGCAGCAACGCGACTTTGGTGGCCCCCCTCGAGATCGGCCCCCAGGCCTATATCGCGGCCGGCAGCGTCATCACCGAGAACGTCCCCGGCGAGGCGCTCGGCTTGGGCCGCAGCCGCCAGACCAACAAGGAAGGCTGGGCCAAACGTCGGCGCCAACGCGCCGCGAAATCCTGACATGCACGCCCCGCAAATCATCGCCATTCATACCGCCCCGGCGGCCGCTGCGCCCATGCAAGCGCGGCACGAGGTGACAGCACGCGCCGGCGCCGGCCTTGCCGGCGACCGCTACGGCCAACAGGCCGGGACATTCTCCCCGGACCGGGATCCCGATTTTGAAGTCACCTTGATTGAAGAGGAGGCGCTGCTCGCCCTGGCGCGTGACTATGGCTATGCCATGTCTCCGGCCGAGAGTCGCCGCAATCTCACCACCCGGGGCGTGGCTCTCAACCATCTCGTGGGCTGCGAGTTCTGGGTAGGGGCGGTGCGCCTGCGCGGCACGCGCCTCTGCGAGCCCTGCGACCACCTCGCCCGCCTGACCGATCGCCGTGCCCTGAAAGGCTTGCTGCATCGCGGTGGATTGCGGGCGCAGATCGTCCTGGGCGGCGTGATGCGCGTGGGCGACCCCGTCCGCCCTGCCGACACGGATGCATCCGTGGCTCCCGGGTCGGTCCCGGAGTGATCTCCGCCTCTTGTTTCATTGCCACCGCACCCCAACTCCATGCTTGAACTATCTTATGTCCGCAATCAGCTCGATGCCGTCGAGGCCATGATGCGTCGCCGTGGCATGACGCCCGAACTGGCACCTTTTCGCGAGCTGGATCAACGCCGCCGGGAACTCACCCGCGCAGCGGACGAGTTGAAGCAGTCGCGCAACCAGGCCTCGGAAGAAGTGGCCCGGCTGAAACGCGGCCCTGAGCGCGAGCTGCCTCGCGTCGCCGAATTGATCGCCTCGACGCGCGCCTTGGGCGACCAGATCGCCGAACTCGACCGGCAATTGCGGGAACTCGACGCGGCACTGGAACCACTTCTGCTCACGATTCCCAACGTCCCTCACCCCTCCGTGCCGCTCGGACAATCGGAGGCGGACAACCTGGAGGTGCGTCGCTGGGGCACGCCGCCCGAGTTGAACTTCACTCCCAAATCGCATTGGGAACTGGGAGCGGCGTTGGGGATCCTTGACTTGGAACGGGCCGCCAAGATTTCCGGCGCGCGCTTCGCCGTCTTTCAGGGGGCGGGCGCGCGCTTGGAGCGCGCGCTCGGCAACTTCATGCTCGACCTGCATACCAGCCGTCACGGCTACACCGAAGTGCAGCCCCCGGCGCTGGTGAATTCCCGCAGTCTGCGTGGCACCGGACAGCTACCCAAGTTTGCCGCCGACCTGTTCAAATGCCAGGACACGGACCTGTGGCTCATCCCGACCGCCGAGGTGCCCCTGACCAACTTGTACGCCGACGAAGTGCTGGATGCCGCCCGATTGCCGCTCAGCCTGACCGCGCTCACCCCCTGCTTCCGCAGCGAAGCCGGCTCCTACGGCAAGGACGTGCGCGGCATGATTCGCCAACATCAGTTCGACAAGGTCGAGCTGGTCAAGTTCGTTCATCCCGACACGTCCTATGCTGAGCACGAAATGCTCACCAGCCACGCCGAGGCGGTTCTGCAGGCGCTCGACCTGCCCTATCGCGTGGTCAGTTTGAACACGGCAGATCTCGGATTCAGCGCCGCTAAGACCTACGATCTGGAAGTCTGGTTGCCGGGCCAGAAGGCCTATCGTGAGATCTCCTCGTGCAGCAACTTCGAGGCCTTTCAGGCGCGTCGCGCCAACATTCGCTTCCGTACCGCGAACAAGGGGAAGACGGAACTGGTGCACACGCTCAATGGGAGCGGCTTGGCCGTCGGTCGAACTTGGATTGCCGTGGTGGAGAACTACCAGCAACCGGACGGCTCCATCCGCATTCCAACGGCGCTGCGCCCTTACATGGGGGGCGTGGAAGTCATCGCCTGAAGGGATGCGTGCGTCAGCTCTGGATCTCTCATCCAATCAGGACATGGATCCGGCACCCTTGACCGAAGATGTCGCGCAGTCCATTCGCATCCTGCAGGAGGCGACGACCGCGCTGGAAGGACTGGCCCGTACGCCGCATCACACCGCCTTGGCCACCGAAGCGCAGCGCGCGCTGGAGCAACTCACGCAGTTCCTCCTGACCGCCGAGTTGCGCCGTCGCTTCCATCGTGCGGCTTGAGTAGCCCGACGCGAGGAACACGCGCTCCGGCCGCGCGTTGCCCGAAGATCCTCGGCAAGCGCGCCCCCCAATTTCGAGAATCACAACCTTGAACCCGCGTGAAAAGAGCGGTGCGCGTCTATACTTCCGCCATGCGCTTCCGGCTCTGGTTGGCCCTGGTCTTGCTCTGGCTTGGCCCGACGCTACTTCCTGCTCAAGTGGGCTTTTATCGGGTCGTGAACCAGAACGGGATCTGGTGGTTCCTGGATCCCAGTGGAACGCCCCTGCTCTCGCAAGGAGTGGACGCCATCCGCTACGGCGGACAAACGATCCGCGCCACCACTCAATCGCCTTATCGCGATGTCGTCGCGCGTCTCTACCCTGACCGCAACACTTGGGGGCTGGCCACGCTGGCGCGTTTGCGTATGTGGGGCTTTAACACGATCGGCGCGTGGTCGGATGCGCAACTCCAGGACCGCGGGGTCGCCTACACCATCAACCTTGACCTCGCTGCCCACGCCGGGGCCGACTGGCAGCACGGAAAGCCGGTCGACGTTTTCGATCCGCAGTTCGAAAAGGCCGCCGAGGAAGTCACCAACCAGCTCTGCATTCCCCATGTTGATGACCGCAACCTGGTCGGCTATTTCAGTGATAACGAACTGCGCTGGGGACCAGACTGGCGCGGGAAACAGAACATGTTGCAGATGTACCTCGACCTTCCGGCCGGCGCTTCAGGGCGTCTCAAGGCCGTCGAGTACCTGCGCCTGCGATATCACGACGACATTCGCCGCTTCAATCAAACCTGGCATTCCCGGGTACGCGAGTTTGAACAAGCGGCAACCGTTCCCGCCGGGGCGGCCGGCGACGCGGACAATGGCGGGTTTCTTGCCATGGTGGCCGCCCGCTATTTCCAGGTCTGCGCCACCGCCATCCGCCGCGCCGATCCCAATCACCTCTTTCTCGGCGCGCGCTTTTCCGGCCGTCCGCCCGTGCCGGTGTTGCGCGCCAGCCGCATCGCCGACGTGGTTTCCATCAACTGCTACAGCCTCGATCCGCGGCCGCTGATTGACTATGTCTTCCAGAACACCGGAAAACCGATTCTGGTCACCGAGTTCGCTTTCCGAGCGGAGGACTCCGGACTACCCAACACGCAAGGTGCCGGACCCAAGGTGCCCGACCAGACCGCTCGGGGCAAGGCATACACCGATTTTGTAACCTGGCTGGAAAGCCGCCCGGAAGCGGTCGGCTATCACTGGTTCCAATGGGCCGATGAGCCCAAGGAAGGCCGTTTCGACGGCGAGAACAGCAATTACGGTCTGGTGGACGGCGGCGATCAACCTTATCCGGGCTTTGTGGAGGCCGTCACCCGCGCCAATGCCGCCGCCCTGGAAGCGCATGGTCATTCGGTCCCAGCAGCAAGCCGCCCAGACGCCGCAGTCCAGCCCGCTGCACCACGCGGGTTCCGAGGTGCTCCATGAAATTTCTCCCCGCGATTGCGCTCAGTCTGTTGTTAACGCTCCCTGCTGCCGCCCAAGTTCACTGGGCCACCTTGTTCACCGCCCAGGACGTCCGCGACGACCTGACCTCTGCCGCCGGACGCGACACCGCGCTGGCCTGGTGCCGGGCACACAACGTCGACCACGTTTACCTGGAGAATTTTCGCAACGGCTACAGCGCCGACCCGGCGGTCCTGGCCATCGCGCGGGACTTTTTCCGCCAGGCCGGATTCGCGGTGGGAGGCTGCGTTACGACGACCGCATTAGGAAAGCCTTCCACCGGTTGGAAGATCGCCGCCTGCTACACCAATCTCGCCAATCGCGACCATTTGCGTTCGGTTTTTCACACCGCAGCCACGCTCTTCGACCGCATCCTGATCGATGACTTCTTCTTCACCGACTGTCGCTGCAGTGAGTGTGCCGCGGCGCGCGGGAGCCGCAGTTGGGAGGCCTACCGCCGCGACCTGATGCTTGATGTGGCGCGTCACGACATTCTCGACGTGGTCCATGCGGTCAACCCGAACGCTCATGTCATCCTCAAGTTCCCGCAGTGGTATGACACATGGCAGGCGCGCGGCTACCGTGTAGAGGCGGAGTCCCGCATGTTCGACGACGTGTGGATCGGCAACGAAACGCGCGATCCTCGCGACGCGCGCTGGGGCCAGGCCGCACAGTACCGCGCCTTCTTCATCACCCGCTGGCTGGATTCCATTGCCGGCGCCAAGTTGCGCGGCGGCTGGTTCGACGCCATTGACACCTCGCCCGATCTTTACTTGGACCAGGCTTACGAGACGGTTCTGAGCCAGGTGCCCGAAATCCTGTTGTTTGAATATGGGATGTTGCAACGCCAGGGCGCCGCCGATGCTGCCGCCCTGCAGGCAGAGATGCCCTCCCTCATGCATCTCAGCACAGCCATCCAGCACACGAGATGGCAGGGCCTTGCGACCTATAAGCCCCCCAACAGCGCGTCCGAGGACGAAAACTACCTGCTCGACGAAGTGGGCATGGTGGGCATTCCTCTCGCGCCGCAAGCCGTTTTTCCGCAGCACGCGCCGATTGCCCTGTTCGCCTCTCAAGTATTGGGAGATCCGCTCTTCGTGCCGATGTTGGCGCACTTTCTCGCCGCCGGCCATAGCGCCATCCTGACCGCACCTTTGGCGCATGCGCTCGATGGCGATCCGCGGCTGCCGGGTTTTAAGGCCGCGAGCGGTAAAGATTGGGCGGAGCTGGATGTGTTGGGCGGTCACGTGATCATGGTCAGCGATGCCGTGCTTCGAGCGGCGCATCCCGCCGCTGACGCCGGACTCCTCCTGCCGACGCCGCTGCCCGCCGTCACCGCACGACTGCGAACCCTCTGCCTGCGCGCCTTGGGAATTGAAACCGATGCGCCATTACGGGTGTTGTTGTTTCCGGGAGGCGCCACGCTGGCCGTGCACAACGTCAATGACGCCCCCGCCACCTTTCACATTGCGTGGCCGGGAGCACCGTCGCGGTCAGTGACGATTCCGGCACACCGCGCCCTCCTGCTGCCGGCACAACCGTAGGTCAGTACAGCCCCGGCAACAAAGCCGCCGAGTGACGGCGGTAGTCGGCATAGACGGGTCCGAACAGCGCATCCATGTTGCGTTCTTCGAGGTGGATTTTCCAGAGCAGGGCAGGGATGAGCAGCACGATGCCGACCAGACAACTGCGCTCGCCGATGGCGAAGACCGCTCCCAGCGCCGCGAGCAGCACCCCGGTGTAGATGGGGTGACGCACCCGGCGATACGGGCCGGTGCGGACCAATTCATGTCCTGCTTTGACGGTAACCGCCCCGCTCCAATTACCGCCGAGATGCACCCGGGCCCAGATGGCGAAGCCAAGGCCCAGCACCGTCAAGCTCCATCCAAGCCAGAACAAGGACGGCGCCGCCGGCAGGATTCGCCCGCTCAGCGGACCGCTGTGAATGCGCGTGAATAGAAGGTAAAACCCGAGAACCGTCGGTACGGCGTAGAGAAGACGCTTCCCCCTCGGCTCACGTCGGACGACTGGTTTGGTTCGAAGGGCGCCAAGGACCCACACGATCAGAAAGGTCAGCCAGGGAAGATTGAGCCAGTTTGCCGACATGGAATCGTCCGACCCATCGCAGGAACGGGATTCTGGCGCGACGCCACTCGCGGACGCTGCCCTGCACGCCCTTCCAACTCACATCCCTAGCGCTTGCTATTCAGCGTCGCCAGTTGCTGGTCAGCCTGAGCCGCCAGGGAGGAATTGGGGTAATCCTTCTTCAACTGCTGGTAGAGCTTGGTAGCGTCGGCGGGGTTGGAGGCCTGCTCCAATTGCGCCAGCTCAAACGTAGCGATACCGGACGGCACCGTCTCGCTCTTGGCGCCGATGAGTGGCCGTAACTCACCCTGCGCAAGGTCCAGCTTGCCCTGTTGGGCATAAAGCTGTGCCAAGGCTTGGTGTGCCAGCGCTTGAACGTTGGTGTCGGCGTGTGCGGAAACGTCTTGCAGCGTCTTTTCTGCGGCGCTCAGATCGCCGGCATCAGCCTGCGTCAGGCCAACGTAGTAGGCCCCCACTTGGGCGGCGAACGTATGGGGATAGCTGTCGCTCACCTTCTGGAACAGCTTCTGGGCGGCCTGTGCACGTTGCGCGCTGCTGGAGAAGCTGGTCTGGCCCGGCGCGGTAGGCGTTCCCACCGGGGCGTGATAGGTGTCAAGCGCCGCAGCCAGCATTCCCTCGGCTTGGGCGCTGCGATGCTTCTGCCAACTGTACCCAACCAGTCCCAGCCCGGCAATCACCAGCACCACCGTCAGCGCCGTCAAGAAGGCGCGTTGGTGCTGCAGGTAGTACTCGTAAGCGGCATCCATGCCGCTGACGAACTCGTCGGTCTTCAATTCATGACGCGAAATCCGGGCCATAGATGAATCACTTCCCTGTTTCTATTATGACTGCAGGCGGGACGGTTCGGGAGACGCTTCCGCTTTCCCGCCTGCCGTTCCAGCTTTCCTCAGTGTGTGACCGCGGCGCGCTCAGCGGCCCGCCAACCAGTGCACCCCATTGTCGAGGATCTTCTGCACCTGCGGCATGAAAAAGATGGGGAACGACTCGTGCCCTGGCCGCCAGTAGAAGACTTTGCCGGCGCCCACATTCCAAGTCATGCCTTGGCGCGCATGCAGTCCGTCGGCGTAGACGCCGTCGAACACGGTGGCAAATGGGCCGGGAACCTGGAAGGGTTCGTCGTAGCGCTCCGTTTTGGGGATGGTGAAGTCGGTCACGCCGCGGGCGATGGGGTTCCTGGCATCCACCACAATGATGCGGGTCGGCTTGCCATCCTCGGTATAGTCTCGCCACGAACCCACTTTGTCATTGCTCTGCAGCGACTGCATCAGCGCCTTGAAGGGCTTGGAGTAGTGCGACGAGTGGACGGGCAGGAAGCCCATTCCCTTCTCGCGCACATGCCGCACGATCCGTTCCACCGCGTCATCGGGCACCTGGTCATGACGCTTGTGTCCGAACCAGATCAGCACGTCCGTCTGGTCCAGTGTCGCCTCGCTCACCCCGGCATCGGGATCGTCCAGTTGCGCCGTACGCACCTGCAGGCGGGGATCTTTCCGTAACGCCGCGGCGATGACGCCGTTGATCCCGTCCGGATAGATGTTGGCCGGCTCCGTGCGCTCCGACCAGACCAGGACCCGGATCGGCGACGCCTTTTTGACCGGCTTCCTGGCATGCGCCGCTCCGGCGCACATCACGGCCAAACCCATCGTCAACACGGCAGCCGCCACACAGTTCAGCGCACGTTTCATCGCGTCACCCATCCTGAGATTGAATTACATCGGTCCGGGGACCCGGCGCTCCCGCCGGCCCACAACGAACCCGGGCAGTGGGATGGTTTCATAGTTCCACCTGCGGGGGCAAGGCAGACGGCGGGGAATCCCGGCAAGGCCGCGGGGGCCAGCCGGAAATCCGGCTTGTCGCGCAGGAGTATCAGTGCCCAGAGTCACTATTTGCTACAGTAACGTCCGTATGCTCGTCTACGCCGTACTCCTCTGTGTAGGGGCCTTCCTGATGGCTGCCGCGAGCCGTCCCGGGCCCCGCGATGGGGAATTGATGCTGCAGATTGCGCAAGGAGACCAGCGAGCTTTCAGCACGATCTATGATCGGCACTCGCGACCGGTCTTCGCCTCACTCCTGCGCATTGTGCGGGAACGGGGCGCCGCCGAGGACCTGCTGCAGGAAGTGTTTTTGTCGCTCTGGAAACACGCGGCACGCTATGACCATGAAGCGGAATCAGTGTTGCCGTGGCTGCTGGTCATCGGACGCAATCGTGCCTTGGACAAGGTGCGGTCCGCAGTACACCGTTATGAAGGTCAGGCGCAGCCGATTGATGAGGTCTTCGACCTGCGCGATGCGCGCGCCAATTTCGAGAGCGGCATCTGGCATGACCAATCGGTGGACCGCATTCGTGCCTGCATGGCGCAACTGAACGAGAAGGAGCGTCGCGTTCTGGAGCTGGCCTACTTTGAAGGGCTTTCGCAAAGCGAGATCAGCTCCCAGCTCGGAGAACCGATGGGCACGGTCAAAACCTGGACCCGCAACGGTCTCAACAAATTACGAAAGGCCCTGCTGTGAGCACGCATCCTCAACTCGGCGAAGCCTACGAACTCTACCTGCTGGGCGCCCTCGACGGCCCGGAGGGGTCGGAGGGAGCTGCGCAACGAGAGTTGCTGCGCGCGCACTTGAGCGCGGGATGCGCCGAGTGCAGCTCCGGGTTGAAACGTGCGCATGCCGTCGTGGCCGCCATCGCTCTGGCAGCACCGGAGGCCGTGCCTGGCAGCGGCGTGAAACGCGAACTTCTGGCCCAGCTGGCCCCCGCCCGAAATTCCAGGTTCCGTTTTGCCTTTGCCGCGGCTTGGACATTGGTCCTCGGCTTGGCCGTGAGTTCCGCCTGGCTGTGGCATCGTTCTGCCGGGCTCGAAGAGCAGACCGCTTCCCTCGAAACGCAACGCAATCAGACCCAAGTCGCGCTGCGCCAGGCGGAACGAGAAGCGGCCCACTTACGGGCGGTGACGGAGATTATTGGGCGCACCGATACGCGCGCTTTGGCGGTGAAGAGCACCGGCGCCGCGCCTCCGTTCGGCCAAGCATTCGTCAGTCGCGAGCGAGGCGTGGTGCTCATCGCCGGCAATCTCACCCCGGCGGGCGCGGATCACACGTACGAGCTGTGGATTCTTCCCAAGACCGGCGCCCCGGTCGCCGCCGGCACGTTCCAGACTGATTCGAGCGGCTCCGTGGTGCATGCCTACACGGGCACCATCACTGCGGATGTGGCGGGCGTTGCCGTCACGCTTGAACCCGGCAAGGGCGGTTCGGCACCCAAGGGTCCCATCGTCATGGTCGCCAAGTTCGCCAACGGCGCCTGACGGGGCTTCCTTCGCGGGTGGCTTGTAACATTCTTCGCCGCTGCTGCATCTAAAGGGAGTCGGATCGCTCGTCGCGGCGAAGGTGCGCTTTGGGAGCGTTGACATCGCGCCCCCAATTGACTACCATCGCGAGCTTCCGCAGGGCACCCGCACATCGTTCAGGAGACGGCTGACGGCTATGGATAAGCGCAAGCTCGAAACGTTCAAGAAGCGGCTGCTTCAGAAGCAGCAGGATTTGAACCGCGCCGTATCGCGGAACGAGCAGGATGGCCGTCTTGCAGACGAAGAGGTGACGCAGGACATCGCCGACAAAGCCATCAATTCCTATACCAAAGAATTTCTCTTCCATCAAAGCAACAACGATCGGCAAGCGTTGCAGTTGATCGATGAGGCGTTGACGCGTATCCGCGACGGCAGCTTCGGCCAGTGCATTACCTGCGGCAACGAGCTCAACCCCAAACGCCTGGACGCCGTGCCGTGGGCCCGTTACTGCATCGCCTGCCAGGAAAAGGTCGAGCAGGGCGTCCTGACCTAACCGCGGGAGCTGTCACCGAGGTCGGCACGGGAGCCCTGAGGGATCCAGAGGATGTGCTACCATCGGCATAGTCCACTTCTTCTGGAGGCGCGCCTTCAGTAGCACTCCTGCCCAGACCGGTCCGCGACCGCTGCCCCTTCACGGGTTCGGGGCACTGTTTTGTCTACTCTTCCCTTCCCCCTGTCGTCTTTGTTCCCGGACGTTGCAACACGCTCGACGCTTGCCGGTCTGTGATCGGTGCCTTACCGCGATCACGCCCTTGGAGGGCGTCTCCTGTCCCCGTTGCGGGTTCGCGCAGGCACAGGATTCCAGTGCGTGCCTGTCCTGTCGCGTTGCCCCGCCCCCCTATGACGGCGCGCTGAGTTGGGCCACCTACCACGGCCCTGTGCGCGAGCTGGTGCAATTACTCAAGTTCCAAGGGGTGCGCCCGGTGGCGGCGTTCTTCGCTTCCGCCCTGGCACAGCTTCCCCTGCCGACCGCCGACGTGATTGTGCCGATGCCGCTTGGACCGCAGCGCTTGCGACAGCGCGGCTTCAATCAATCGCAGGAGATCGCGCGTCACCTGGGACGGGCACGGGCTCTGCCCGTCGCCGCCACGTGGCTGCGGCGCAAGCGCGACACGCAGGCCCAGGCCGGCCTGAGCCAGGAGCAGCGCATCAGCAATATGCGCGGGGCGTTTGCGCTGGTCGAGCGACACGGTGTTCGCGGCCGTCGCATTCTACTGTTGGATGACGTTCTCACGACCGGCGCCACCGCCCGCAGTGCCGCAACCGTCCTGGCGCGCGCCGGGGCGGTGAGCGTCCATGTCATCACGGTGGCGCGCGCTGATCGGATCGGGTTGTCCACGCCGCCGCGCTCATCTTCCGGAAAGGAGGCCGCCGCGTAATCGCGTCGCCCCCCTTATGAACAGCCTCATGACCCCGGTGTTGGTGCTCAACGCCACCTACGAACCGATCAACATCTGCGCCGCCCGCCGCGCGCTGGTGCTGGTCCTCAAGGGCGTCGCGAATACCGAGGAAATGAACGCCCAGTGGTTGCATGCCTGCCGCACGCATTACCCCATCCCCTCCGTGATCCGGCTGCTGCACTACCGCCGCATTCCCCATCGCACCCGCGCGTTGTCGCGCAAGAATATCCTCATGCGCGATCGCAGCACCTGTCAGTACTGCGGCCAGACGGGCTCCATGCAGGAACTGACGCTCGACCATGTCACGCCGCGTTCGCGCGGCGGCAAGAGCTGCTGGGAAAACCTCGTCGCTTGCTGCAAGCGCTGCAATCACCGCAAAGGCGACCGCCTGCCGATGGAGGTGGGCATGAAGCTGCTGCGTGAACCGCGCCCTTTCAACCTGCATACGAACCGACACCTCATGCGCTTGATGGGCCACAGCGATGAAAAGTGGCGGAAGTACCTTTTCTACTGAGTCCGGCGACGGGCGCCTCGACTGCTACACTGATCGGGTCGCGCCCCCGATTGAGACTTGGAAATCCGGCTCCCAACCGTGCTTCCGGAATCCTCCAGTGCCCCAAGTCGTCTATGACCAGACGCTATGGACTACCTTTTCTCTCCTTGGCGATACCGTTACATCTCCGGGCAGCATGCCGCCACTGGGGAGCCCGGGAGCTGCGTGCTCTGCGCCAAGCTGGTCGAGCACGACGACGTCAATAACCTGATTCTATTCCGCGGGCAGGAAAACGCCGTTATCCTCAACCTCTTCCCCTATACCAGTGGGCACTTGATGATTCTGCCGCTGGCCCATGTGGCCCGTCTCGCCGAGTGTTCGATGGCAGCACGCACCGAGTTGATGGAACTGGCCACGCGTGCCGAGGATGCCCTGCAACAGGAGTATCGGCCGGACGGCATCAACCTCGGCATGAATCTGGGCAGTGCCGCCGGGGCCGGCATCGCCGGCCATCTGCATCTCCATGTGCTGCCGCGCTGGATCGCCGATGCCAACTTTATGACCGTGATTGGGGAAACGCGCGTACTTCCCGAAGTGCTGAGCCGAAGCTACGAACGTCTCCAACCCTATTTCCAGAAATCGTAACACCCGCCGTCAGGGCGGGGCGATCCATGGCCGATTCGTTCAAGCTGTCCACCGGCGGAAGAGCAAGGAAGCGTTGGTGCCCCCGAACCCGAACGAGTTCGACAGGGCATACTCCATGGCGCGCTGACGCGGCGTATTGGGCGTGTAGTCCAGATCGCAGGCCGGGTCCGGCGTCTCATAGTTGGTGGTGGGGGGCACGATCTGGTGCTGGAGGGCGAGGACACTGATACCGGCTTCGAGGCCACCGGCGCCGCCCAGCAGGTGCCCGGTCATGGACTTCGTCGAGCTAATTGCGACCTGCCTGGCGTGTGCGCCGAACAGGCGCTTGATGGCGACCGTTTCCAGCTTGTCGCCCACCGGCGTCGAGGTCCCATGCGTGTTGATGTAGTCCACCTGGGAGGGCGTCAGTTGGGCGTCATTCAGGGTGTTGAGCATGGAGCGGTAGGCGCCATCGCCGTCCTCGGCTGGCTGGGTGATGTGGAACGCATCTCCCGACATGCCGTAGCCCACAACCTCGGCCAGAATGGGGGCGCCGCGGCGGCGTGCATGCTCCAACTCCTCGAGGATTAAAACGCCGGAGCCTTCGCCCACGACGAAACCGTCACGATTCAGATCGAAGGGACGGCTGGCCCGCTCCGGCTCGTCATTGCGGGTGGAAAGGGCACGCATGGCAGCGAACCCGCCCACGCCCAAGGGCGTGATGGCCGCTTCGCTGCCGCCGCTGATCATGACGTCGGCGTCGCCCCGCTGCACCAGCCGGAAGGAGTCACCGACCGCATGAGCGCTGGATGTGCACGCCGTGCACGTGGCCGAGTTGGGTCCGCGCGCGTTGTGTCGAATTGAAACGTGCCCGGCCGCCAAGTTCACGATGGTGGCGGGGATGAAAAAGGGCGAGATCTTGCGCGGGCCGCCTTCCAACAAATTCTTGTGTTCCCGCTCGATGACGTCAAAGCCGCCGATACCGCTGCCGATGTAAACCCCTACGCGCGGCGACTCGGCATCGCTCACCGTAAAACCCGCGTGCGCCATGGCCTCCGCCGCCGCTGCCAGCGCGAACTGGATGAAGAGCCCCATCTTCTTGAGCTCTTTCTTCTCGATGAACTGCAGCGGGTCGAAGCCCTTGACCTCGGCGGCGATGCGGCAGCTGAACTGTGCGGGGTCGAAATGCGTGATGGGGCCGATGCCACTGCGCCCCGCCAGCAAAGACTGCCAGTTTTCCTGGGCGGTGAGGCCGATGGCGGAAATCAGTCCCAGACCGGTGACGACGACACGGCGCGGCGGGTTCAGGCGTTACTCCTTGCTGTGGGCGGTGATATAGGCAACCGCATCCTTGACGTGGCGGATCTTCTCGGCGTCCTCATCCGGAATCTCGATACCGAAGGCTTCCTCGAAGGCCATCACCAGTTCCACGACGTCGAGCGAATCCGCGCCCAAGTCCTCTTGAAACGTCGCCTCGGGGGTGACCTCCGACTCCTCTACGTCGAGCTGCTCGACGACAATCTTCTTCACCTTTTCTTCGATGCCAGCCGCCATTGATTCTCCTCCTATGTTTCGCGCGCCACGTCGCTTGCCTCAGCGAATGAACATCATACAGGGTGGGCGCAACTCGCGACAACCGCCAACCGGAACATGGGTTGGGGGTGAGGGCTGGGGGATGAGGTTGTGCGTCGCTGACCTCCACCGCCCACTGCCTGCCGTCCACCGTTCACCGACCTCGGCAACCGCAGCCGGAGGGCGTACAACCGCATCCCCCCGCCCGCACGCCGCCACTCGGGGAAGCAAAAACCGAGAGCTGCAACTGCACGGTGCCCCGGTTGCAATGCGGACAGGTGGCTTGTCCCACCTGCGCCACCGTCTGCAGCTTTTCAAAACGCGTCTCGCAGGAGGTACACACGTATTCGTAAAGCGGCATGGAACCAGTGTAGCCCGCCGCGGAGCCACTCCCGCCGCACTCCATTAAGGTTTCGCTTGACTCTGTACTTGAGTATAGGGTTTAGGCTAAGGATGAAGCTCGAGGGCAACTCACATGGCCTTAAAAATCGGCGAAGTCGCGCAGCGGGGCGGCGTAAACCTGCAAACCATCCGTTTCTACGAACGAGAGCGGCTGCTACCGAAGCCGCCTCGACTTGCCTCCGGCTACCGCGTTTTTCCGGAGCAGACGGTGCTCCGCATTCGTTTCATCAAACGCGCCCAACAACTTGGCTTTTCGCTCGCCGAAATTCGGGAGCTGCTCTCCTTACAGTTGGACCCAAAGCGCGATTGTTCCGACGTGCGCCGCCTGGCCCAAACCAAGGCCGCCGAGATCGACGACAAGATTCACACCCTCACCGCCATGCAGCGGATTCTGCATGACTTGGCGGAACGCTGCCAGAAGCGGGGTGCCGCCGATCCCTGCCCGATCCTGGCGAGCATCGCCCGCGAGGAGGAGCCACGATGCTGACCACGTCGCGTCCCCTCACCCTTGAGAAGATGCCGCGAGGCGACGCCCGAGGCAGGTCAGGCTGGGCGACGGTCCCGGGCCTGTTGGTGAGCGTGCTTCCCTTCGGCGGCTGCCCCGCCTGCTGGCCACTCTATGCCGGCGCGTTGTCGGCGCTCGGGCTCGGCGCTCTGCTGTCGGAGTCGTACCTGCTGCCGCTCACCTCCGTTCTCCTGACGTTTTCGGTCGGAGCACTGGCCTGGCAGGCCAAGCGCAGGCGCGGCTATCAACCGTTCGTTCTCGGACTGCTCGCGACGACCGGCATTCTGCTGGGCAAATTCGTCGTGCACTCCGGCCTGCTCGCAGGTAGCGGCGTCGCCGTCCTTGTTCGCGGCCTCGCTCTGGAATGTCTGGCCGCTACGCGCGGCATACTCTTGCCCGCAGTGCGCCCCTGTCGGCAGACCGCGTCCGGGCGCCTCGTTCCAATCTGACCCTTCAGGAGACACCATGACCAGCACCAGTCCGCGCACAGTCGAAATCTATAGCGCCGGATGCCCGGCCTGCCAGGCAGCGATCGATCTGGTCAACCAGATCGCCTGTCCGTCCTGCCGCGTCACCGTCCACGACATGAACCAACCGGGCGTGGCCGAGCAGGCGCGTCGCTACGGCGTCGCCACCGTGCCGGCCGTGGTGATCGACGGCAAGCTTGCCGGCTGCTGCAGTCACGGCGGCCCCGAGGAGGCCACACTGCGCCGCGCCGGCTTGGGCGTCGCTCGCTAGACGTCGCCCGCGAAAGTCACAGCCGGCGACCTGCCTTGCGCCCGGGCAGGCCGCCCATATCAGGGCGCAATCTGAACAGGAGATGGATATGGCGTTCAAAGAAGGTGACACGTATCGCTGCCCGGATCCGAGTTGCGGTTGCGAGCTCCGGGTGACCAAGTCGGCGGCACCGGGCAAGGGCGGTGACCTGCCGCCGCGCTGCTGCTGCGGGAAGGAGATGAAGCGGGTGTAAACAGCCAGGCGTCCGGGGGCAAGCCGCATCAGCGGCACAGCCCCCGGACCGCCACGCGCTCGCGCCGAGGGATCGGAGCTGGACAAAGGCATTGGAGTCGTCTGGCGCTGTGTCACGTACACGCCCACCGCCTCGCGGTGTGCCGCCCTCCCGCGCACCCTGTAAGGCGGAACGCATGCATCCTTGCGCCAAGGATGCCGGCGTGCCCGCTACCTGTTTCTCCGCAGCTCCCGCTCCTTCATCACGGCGAAAAACACCGGCACCAGGATCAGCACGTGCAGGGTGGAGGTAATCATGCCGCCGACGATGGGGGCGGCGATCGGCTTCATCACGTCCGAACCGATGCCGGATTCCCACAGGATGGGAACCAGGCTGGCGAGCACGGCACAGACGGTCATCAGCTTGGGGCGCAGACGCTGCACCGCTCCCTCAATGACCGCCGCTTCGATGTCCTCATGCGTCAGCCGTTCCCCCGCCGCCGCACGCCGGTCGCGCTGATGGGCCAGTGCCTCGTGCAGGTAGACGACCATCACCACCCCGGTCTCCACCGCAATACCGAACAGGGCGATATAGCCCACCCAGACGGCGACGCTGAACTCGTAGCCCAGCAGCCATTGCAGCAGCAGGCCTCCACTCAAGGCGTAAATGGTCGGGAAGATCAGCACCGCCGCCTCGGTCACGGAATGGAACACCATGTACAACAACAGGAAGATCACGAAGAACACCACCGGCACGATGAGTTGCAAGCGCTGCTTGGCGCGCTGTTCGAAGGCGTACTCCCCGGCCCAACTGTAAGTCGCGCCCGGCGGCAGACGCAGTTGCCGCTGCAGCAGGGCGTTGGCACGCGCGACAAAGCCGCCGTAATCGTGCGTGCTGAGGTCGACATAAACATAGCCGGTGAGCTGGCCGTCCTCGTCGCGGATCATGGCCGGGCCGCGCGAAAAGGACAGGCGCGCCACCTCGCCCAACGGCACCTGCGCTCCGCCGGGGGCGGCCAGCAGCAGATGCATCAGGGCGGCGGGGCTGTCACGGAAGTCGCGCGCGAAGCGCACGTTGACCGGGTAGCGGGCCCGCCCCTCGACGTTTTCCGTAACGTTGGCGCCCCCAATGCCGATCTGTACCGCCTGCTGCACGTCACCCACGGTCAGCCCATAGCGCGCCGCCTGGGGACGGTTGACGTCCACGTTGAGATAAAAACCTTCGGAGACGTGCTCGGCAAAGATCGAGCGCGCGCCGGGCAGGGTGGCCAGCAACTGTTGCATTCGGGCGCCGACCCGCTGCACCGTCTCGAGGTTGGGGCCCTGCACCTTCAACCCGAGCGGGGTCTTGATGCCGGTCAGCTCCATGTCCAGCCGGTTCTCCACCGGCATGGTCCATGTATTCGAGAGCCCGGGAATCTGCAGCTTCGCATCCATGTCGTGGATCAACTGTTCGTAGGTCATGCCGCGCGGCCACTGCGCCCGCGGCTTCAGCATGATGGTGGTATCGAACATGTCAAAGGGGGCGTTGTCGGTGGCGCTGTCGGAACGTCCCACCGTGCCGAAGACGCTTTGAACCTCGGGAAAACCGCGCAACACGCGGTCCTGTTCCTGCAACAGCGAACTGGCCCGCGTCTCGCCGATCCCCGGCAGCGCCGTGGGCATGAAGAGCGCCGAGCCCTCGAACAAGGGCGGCATGAACCGGCTGCCGATGCGCCAAGCGAGCGGCAGCGTGAGCAGCAGGAACAGCAGGTTTAACAGCAGCGTCGTCTTGCGATAACGCAACGCCAACCGCAGCACCGGCAAGTAGACGGCCTGCGTGACACGCGATACGGGGTTGGCCGACTCCTTGCGCAGGCGCCCGCGAATCAGCAGCACCATCAGGATGGGCACCAACGTGATCGCCAGCAGCGATGAGGACCCCACTGCCAGCGTCTTGGTCCAGGCCAGCGGGCGGAACATGCGTCCTTCCTGCGACTCCAGCAGAAACACCGGCAGGAACGAGACCACGATGATCAGCAGCGAGAAGAAGATGGCCGGCCCCACCTGCTTGGCGGCGTCGAGCAGCACTTGGGCGCGTTCCGTCGGACCCAGCTCTGCCACCCGCGGATGTTCCGAGAGCCGACGATAGCCGTTCTCCACCATCACGATCGCGGCGTCCACCAACACCCCGATGGCCAGCGCCAGGCCGCCCAACGACATGATGTTGGAGCTGACGTGTAGAAAGTAGATCGGGATGAAGGAGATGAGGATCGCCACCGGCAGGCTCAGGATGGGAATCAACGCCGAGCGGAAGTGGAAGAGAAAAACGATGATGACCAGGCTGACGATCACCGCCTCTTCGAGAAGGTCGCGGCGCAAGGTTCCGATCGAGGCTTCGATCAGGCCGGAGCGGTCATAGCCCGCCACCACTTCGACCCCGGCGGGAAGCGAACTCCGGATGGCGGCGAGCTTCTGCTTCACCCCGTTGATGACCTGCAGCGCGTTCATGCCGTCCCGCATGACGACGATGCCGCCGACCGTTTCACCCTGTCCCTGCCACTCCGCCACCCCTTCGCGAATGTCGGGGCCAAATGTCACCACGCCGAGGTCGCGCAGCAGCACCGGCGTGCCGTTTTTGGCGGCGACCGGCACCCCGGCAAGGTCGTCGAGCGAACGCAGGTAGCCCATGCCGCGCACCATGTACTGCGCCCCGTTCATCTCCAGCACGCGGCCGCCCACCTCGTTCGTGCTGGCCCTCACCTTGTCCACCACGGTCATCAGCGGGATCCCGTAGGCTTGCAGCTTTTCGGGGTCGAGCTGCACCTGGTACTGCTTGACGAAGCCCCCGATGCTGGCCACCTCGGCCACCCCCCGCACGGTCTCAAGCTGGTAACGAAGGAACCAGTCCTGCAGGCTGCGCAGGTCGGCAAGGCTTTGCCGATGGCTGTGGTCCACCAAGGCGTACTCGTAGACCCAGCCCGCGCCGGTGGCGTCGGGTCCAATCACCGGATGCACGTCGGCCGGAAGCCGGCTGGTGATCTGCTGCAGGTACTCCAGAACGCGCGAGCGCGCCCAGTAGAGATCGGTGCCATCGTCGAAGACGACGTAGACGTAGGAATCGCCGAACATCGTCTGGGCGCGCACCGCCTTGACGTGCGGCGCCGCCAGCATGGTGGTGACCATGGGGTAGGTCACCTGGTCCTCGATCACACTGGGCGGCTGGCCGGCCCACGGCGTGTGCACGATTACCTGCACGTCGGAGATGTCAGGCAGGGCATCCAAAGGCACCCGGTTGAGGCTCCAGATTCCAGCCAGCACAAGAAACGCCACCGCCGTGAACACCAGGAAGCGGTTGCGGGCGCACGTATCGATGATTTTGGCGATCACGTTACATGCCCCCCGCAGCGTCGAGTGAAAGCTGCTTGCTGGCCAAGGTCTGGCCGTTGCGCCGCGCCACGACCGTCACCTGCCAGGTGCCTCCCGTTGAAAGGTCGCCACGCCCTTCGTAACGCCCACCGCCCTTCTCCGGCAGGGTGATGACGGAGTGCATGGCAGCCATGCCCATGGCCGGCATCGCCGCCATGAAGACGTTGACCGTGACTTGCGCGCCGCTCACCGGCGTGCCGTTGGCCGCGGTCAGCTTGACGCGAAAGATGTTGCTGCCACGATGCGCCGGGGAGGGGTCGGTACTGAACTCGATCGTCGCCGCCGGGGAGGGCGTGCCATTCATCTCCGCTCCCTGACCGGCGCCCGGCGGCGGCGGCAGGAAGCTCCCCATGGCGGCCTGCAGTTGGCTTTCGGAATCAATCAGGAAGTTGGCCGAGGTGGCGATACGTTCGCCCCCCTTCAGGCCCTGCAGCACGACGTACTGGTCTCCGACTTGGGCGCCCAGTTGGACCGGTCGAGGCTCGAGCGCGCCCCCGCCGCGATCCACGAAGACAATCTGCCGCAGGCCGGTTTGCAACACGGCCGAGGCAGGAATGGCGAGCTGGTCGCCAAGCGGCAGATGCAGCTGCACGTTGACAAACATGCCCGGAGAAAACTTCAGCCCGGGATTTGGCAGCGCCAGCCGCACGCGGGCGGTACGGGTGGCGGCATCCACCTGCGGCAGGATGGCGGTCACTCGCGCCAGAAAGTTGCGCCCCGGGTATGCATCCACCGTCAGCGTGGCCCGGTCCCCGACCCGCACCCGTCCCACACTGTCCTGCGGCACGGCGGCGTAGACCCAGACGATCGACAGATCGGCCAGGGTATAAAGCCGCGTCTCGGGCTGTACATAAAGGTTGGGCAGCGCGTTGCGCTCCGTGATGAAGCCGTCTGCTGGGGCCGTGACGGTAACAGCTTGCTCGACCGTGCCCGTGGCCTTCAGCCGCGCGATTTCAGACGGCGGCACCTGCCACTGCCGCAGCCGCGCGGCGGCGGCTTGTTGCAACTCGTTCGCCCCGGCCGCCACGCCGGGGACGCTGCTGGCCGCCACCGCCACCCGGTTCTGGCGCGCGATCAGGTACTCCTGCTCGGTGTTCGCCAGCTGCGGGCTATAAATCGTGAACAGGGGCTGGCCACGCCGGACGTGTTGATAGACGGCGTCGGCGTAAACCTTCTGAATCCAGCCAGGGAAGCGGGTCTGGACGTAGGAGAGCCTCTCCTCGTTCACCTCGACATTGCCCGTCACGCGCAGCTCGTCGTCGACCGCATGGCGCGTGACAACGGCGAAGCTGACCCCGATGCTCTGCAAGCGCTGTGGGCTGAGTTGCACCGGGGCGAGCGGCGTATTGGGCTCAACTCCGGCCACGGCGTTCAGGGCACTCCCCCCGCCCCCCGTGTCGTTGGTCGGTGGAGCACCGCTTTTATCCGGCCCAGTTGTGGATGGCATCTCCGTGTTAGCGGCACGAAGCCCATCAGCCGCCCTGGGTTGACGGCGGTCACGCCACCAGATGGTTGCCAACACCGTCAACAGCACGGCATTCCCGACCAGCGCAAGAACAAGAAACCTACGGGAGTTGTTCATGGTCCACCTCCTGTGCTGCAGACGCCGACGCCGCGCCGGGAACCGGGCTCACGCCGGTCAGTTCCTCGACGCGGCTGAGCGCACTTTCGTGACCAGCCAGCGTGCGCCAGTACTCCTGCTCGACCTGCACCTGATCCAGATAAGCGCCCAACACCGTGGAAAGATCGAGGCGATTGGCGGCGTAGGCCGCCAGGCTGGACTGCACGGAGGCATGCGCCTGCGGCAACAGACCGTCACGATAGATTCGCAACAGCCGCTCCCCCGTCTCCGCCGCCAGCACCTGTTCGCGCAACGCGTAGGAGACCTGCTGCGATTCGACCTCGACATCCTGGCGGGCGCGGTCGAGGTCGGCCACCGCCTCCCCGATCTCGGCCGACTGCTTGCGGTGGTGCAGCGGCAGCCGCACTCCTAGGGTCAGCATGTAGTAGTCGCGGAAGCGCGGCCCGGTGCGTTGATACATGTACTGCGCGTTGAAATCGGGCTTGAGATCCTTGCGCGCCACCGCCAGGTGCGCGGTTTGTTGACTGACCATGTCCTGCCGCGCCTGCAGGTCCGGGTTGGCTGACAAAACGAGAGCCTGCAACGTGGCGGTGGTCAGCGGTAGATGCGTTTCGGTGAGCGTGTCCGCGATGATCGGCGGCGCATCCGCGGGTCGATTCAACACCTGGCGGAGGGCCGCCTGCAGCCGCCCCCTCTCCTCGCGCTGCGTGGCGAGGTCGCGAAGCAGCTTGGTCTGCTGCACTTGAGCGCGCAACACGTCCGACTGACCACCCTCGCCGACGCGGTAGTGGTCCACCGCTACGCGTTCCACCTGCTGCAATAGGGACTGGTTTCGCTGCAGGAGACGGAGGGTCTCCTGAATGTAAGCCAGCTCATAGTACAGGGTGGACACGCGCTGGCGAACCCGGCGCCGCACCGCATCCACGGCGTCCTTGGTGACGCGGGCGGCCCGACGCGCTTCCTCCGCGCGCAGCCGCAGCTTGCCGGGGTAGGGCAGGTCCTGGGAGACGCCCACCCCGACGTAAGCGAAGTCGCTGTTGGTAAAGCCGGCGAACGGCCGCGGGCTCCCGACGCTGAATTGCTGCAGCGTCAATTGCGGATCAGGCAGACTGCCGACCTGCGCCGGCATCTGCTGCGCCGACTTCCAGGCGGCCTGCGCGGCGCCAATCTCCGCGCTGTTGCGCTCCGCCTCGGCAACCAGCGCGGCCAACTCCGTCGGCTTCGAAGGGGCGGTCTGCGCCGCGAGGCCGCCCGCAACAAGAATGAATGTGAAAAGGCAATTCCGGAACAACGTCATTTCCAACTCCTGTACGGGATCGCAGCGCCGCCCACGGGCGACACGACAAAATCATGAACGGACGATGAAGCGGAGTTCGAGGAAGACGCGAACGGCAGACCGCAAGTCACGCGCTCAGGCGAGGAAGCGGCGTGCGACACGTCCGCGTCGCGCGCCGGTTAGACCAGCAGAATGGAGTGGAGTTGGTACAACGGAGGGGACGATCCGGGTGGCGCCGTTTCGAAGCGCATACCGTCATGGCAGCGCAAACCAACCGCTGGCATCACAACTGGCGCGAGTGCTAGAAGCGCTGGAACCGGATAAACGAAGCTGGCGGGAGCTGCAAACACCGCGCGCGCCTGCTGTGGGTGATGTTGGCAGCAAGGATCATCCATGTCCCGAGCACCCTTCCGGGAACAGGCGGATTGCATCAGACGACAACAATCCACACTCTCCGCTACCGTCGCCGCATCCTGGCCACAGGCCCAAAGCGACGCCGATGGCGCCAGCAGCAGCCCGAACATCGCAATTGAGACCCAGCGACGCATCGCTGTTAACATAACACGAGTTGCCCAGCAAGATACTGCCACCCCGGAACACGACATCCGCGCGATAGGCTTAAAATGCAGTTCTCGACCCGGCTCTGGCTCACGATTGCCTCGATGGCTTGGGCCTTGAATTTCGCTTGGGAATACCTGCAGACGCCCCTTTTTCTTGGCCTTCCGCCAACGCATCATGTCGCGTGGTGCGGGGCCGCCGCCCTCGCGGATACGCTCGTAACGCTGTTGTTGTATTTTATCGTCGCCCAACGCAGACACGATCCTCGCTGGCCCCGGAACCTTCACGTCGCTGACTTTGTTCTGCTGGTTCTGTTAGGAACTCTCTTTGGGGTGGTCAGCGAGATCGTCTTCCTCCGCTTGCACTTGTGGCGATACGGTCCAGCGATGCCCCGACTGCCCCTGCTCCATGTGGGTCTTCTGCCGGTGCTTCAACTGAGCGTCTTGCCGCTCGTGACTGTCGTCCTGGCGGCGGCATTCTGCGAGAAGCGCCGAAGTAATCCCAAACCCGTCATGTCTCTTTAGAGCCATCCGCGCTGTTGATCGCCTCAACCCAACGGTTTCATGAAAAAACCCTTGACCCTGAAGTTGGGTGCAGGGTTAACACTAGAGGAGACGATCAGTTCTGCTGGCACAGAGCTGGCTGTGCTGCAATTGAAGCAGGATACGTGACTTTTTCCAGCCCGCTTGTTTTGGGACCGCCAAATGCCGAACGTCACGACTTCCCCCCGCCGCACTTGAACGATCAGCGCGAAGCGCTGCTTTGGATTCTGGCGGCTGCCACCTTCCTCGTTTTCTTTCAGGCTTACATGGTGGCCCCCCTGATCCCGCGTCTCTCCGCGGTGTTCGGGGTGTCGATCCAGACAATGGGTTTCGCCGTGCCGGCGTACCTCATCCCTTACGGCATCGCGACCCTGCTCTATGGCGTCCTGTCCGATTACATCGGGCGGAGTCGTATCCTGCTGTGCTCGCTGGGTGCCTTCATCCTGCTGACTGCTTGCACCGCAACCGCGCGGTCGGCAGAGGAACTCATACTCTGGCGGCTCGTAACCGGGCTGGGGGCAAGCGGCGTTGTACCGCTCGCCTTAGCCCTGATGGGCTCAGTGTTTCCTTATGAAGAACGTGGGCGCCCACTGGGCTGGCTCTTTGGCGCGATGGCTGGCGGCGCCGCGTTTGGCTCGACCTTGGGAGTGATCCTCGAGCCTGTGATCGGATGGCGATTCTTATTTGTCGGGATCGCTGTAGTCGGCTTGCTTCCCTTCCTACTTCTGTTTCGCCACCGCTCTCTCCTGGGTGAAAAGCCGGCGGAACCGCAGCCGGTCGGCGAAGTTCTGAAGGGATACCGAAGTCTACTTGCAACCTCACGGGGCAGCGTCACCTACGTTTTTGTGCTCTGGAACGCGGTTTTTCATTCCGGAGTGTTTACCTGGCTTGGCGTCTACTTCCAGAGGCGGTACGGCTTGGGCGAACTTGGCATTGGGTTGGCGGTGCTCGGCTACGGAGTCCCGGGCTTTTTTCTGGGTCCGCTTGTAGGAAGGGCTGCGGACCGCTTTGGTCGGTGCTGGCTGATCCCGTCCGGACTCGCCATCTCGGTCCTTGCAGCCGCCTTCTTGGCTTTTGGCCCCTCGTTTCTGCTTGCCGCTCTGGCAGTGACGGCGCTCTCGCTCGGCTACGACATGACACAGCCGCTGTTCGCAGGCATTGTGACGAGTTTGGGCGGAAAACGCGGCGGACAGGCAATGGGACTTAACGTCTTTGCCCTCTTCACTGGCTTCGGGTTGGGAAGCCTGTTTTTTGGCGCCCTGCTCAAGAGGGAGGGATTCGTCTCCTCTTTAACGGTATTTGCCGTAAGTCAGCTTACTTTCACGCTAGCAGCTCTCTGGCTGTTTCGCGCCGAACGTCATGTTGCGCTTCCGCAACCAAGGGCAAGCTGACGCTCAATGCGGCTTCGTCCGGAACTGCGACGGCGATAAACAGCTATTTCTTGACCATTTTGACAATGGCCACGACGATGAACACTAGGAGGGCGACGCCGATAAGCATGCCAACCACGCACATCCAACAGCCCGTCATCGGCATATGTACTCCTTGAGTGGGCATTGGTTGGATGCAAACCAACACACACAAGTTGCGCATCAACTGCTGCCGCGCGGCCTTGGCCAATTCCAGCGAGCACTGGGGACATGGGCACATTCTCCACCGGACTCAGCGCGTCGCCACGACCTCGGCCGCCAACACATCGGGATGCTTCGTCCGCGCATTGCGACTGGTGCGCACCAGACGAACGCTGCGAAATCCGGCGTCACGGAATTCCTGCAGGAAGGCCCCGCCCTCCTTGGCTCCCGCCAGTCAGGCGAACCAGTTATCGTCGGTGGCGGGCATGGGACCGCGCCCTTCGGCCCGGATGATCTCGGCCGCCAGCACCTGTCCCCCGGGTCGCACCGTGCGCGCCAGCTCCGCAAAGATTTCGCTGCGGCGGGGATTGAGGTTGAAGATGCCATTCACGAGGGCCAGGTCGAAACAGCCGGACTGCAATGGCAGACTCTCCGCCGCCGCCTGGCAGAACGCGACCTGCGGCTGGGTGTCATCGGTCGCGCTCGCAGCCGCCCGAGCCAGCATGGCGGCACTGAAATCCACACCCACGACGTCGGCATCGGGAAACGTCCCGGCCATCACAAAGGAATCCAGGCCCGCCCCACAGCCCAAATCCAAAATGTGCGCCGGCGGCCCCCCTGGTGTCGCTGTCGTTTCCAGTAGGCGTGGCAGACAGGCAACGCCGCTGAATGCCTCGACTGAAGCTTGCGGCGCATGGCGCAGTTCGTCTGGACGGTAACCCAAACTGATCGCAAAATCCCTCCCCACGGGAAAGGGATGCGGTCCCTCGGGCGAGTTGGCCACGTTGGAATAGGCGTCGCATACGGCGTTCCGGATGGACAGGTCGCCTGATTTGTGGCTGGCGCGCATATAGTAAGCATAGCCCTTCGACCGTCATTGTCGCGGCCGATGAAAGACGGGCACCTGCATCGAAAGGGAACATCCACCATGCTGCATGCTGTGGCTCAGGCGCTGATGATGGCTTTTGCCATGTTCTGGGCCATTCTCTGGGCTCTCATCCTGGGATTTGGGTTATCGGCGATCGTGCAGGCTGTCGTCTCCAAAGGCGAGATCAGCCGGCTCTTGCCTGACGACTCGCCCCGCTCACTGGGCTTGGCGCTCGCTCTTGGTGCAGCTTCCTCGTCCTGTTCCTATGCTGCCGTCGCACTCACGCGTGCCCTGTTCCGCAAGGGCGCCAACTTCACCGCCGCAATTGCCTTCGAACTCGCGTCCACCAACCTGGTGCTCGAACTGGGCATCATTCTCGCCGTCCTGATGGGCTGGCGTTTTACCCTGGCAGAGTTCCTCGGAGCACCGCTCATGGTGGTGTTCCTGGTGCTGCTCTTTCGCGCCTTTCTGCATCCCCAGCAGGTCGAGGTGGCGCGTCGTCAAGCTGACCGGGGAGTGGCAGGAAGCATGGAGGGCCACGCGGCTATGGACATGAGCGTCTCGGAACAAGGGACTCTTTGGCAACGCATCTCCTCGCCCGCCGGCTTCACCGCCATCAGTCAGTACTTCGTGATGGACTGGGCGGCCGTCTGGCGCGACATCGGCGGCGGACTGCTCATCGCGGGCGCCCTCGCGGCATGGGTGCCGCAACAGTTCTGGCAGGCGTTCTTCCTGGTCTCACATCCAAGACTGGCCGTGTACTGGGGACCGCTGGTCGGCCCCCTGGTGGCCGTCCTTTCCTTTGTGTGTTCGGTCGGCAACGTGCCGCTTGCCGCCGTCCTCTGGAATGGGGGTAGCAGCTTCGGCGGCGTCATCGCCTTCCTCTTCGCCGACCTGATCATCGTTCCCATCCTGAATATCTATCGCAAGTACTACGGCGGCCGGATGAGCCTGTTCCTGTTTGCCACCATGTACATCGCCATGGCGGTGGCGGCTTTGGGAATTGAGTTCCTGTTCCGCCTGTTGCACCTGATGCCGACCACCCACGCTGTGCGTCTGGTCAATTCCGGTATCAGCTGGAACTACACCAGCATTCTCAACATCGTGTTTCTGGGCCTCGCCACCCTGCTCGTGCTGCGCTTTTTCCGGACGGGAGGGGCGCCCATGCTGGGCATGATGGGAGGAATGCCCTCCTCAGCCGGATCGCAGCCGGCGCACGGCGGCGCTGAAGCTCACTCGTCTTAGTAGCGCGGGGCTCATTCAGGGCGCCTTAATGAGTGTTGCAACGCCGGCTAGCAGCACCCACAGGGATGGCCGCGCCAGGCTTCGCGTCCTTCCTTCAGGATCAGCGGTACCAGCAGCAACCCGGCCGCAGGATCAGCCCAGGCGAGGCTCCAGCGGGCATTGAGCAGGAGTCCCGCCAGCGCGATCCATGCAAGGTACGCACACAACGATGACTGCATGGCGTCGGCTCGCAGAGCAACGCTTCCGGTGGCGACCGCCAGCCGCCGCTTTTTGCGGGCTAACCATGGCATGAACAGGGCCGCCGCCAGCAACACCGCCATTCCCAGTCGGCTCGGTGCGGGGTCCAAGTGACCACTCAACGCCCAGCCCGCCCCCACGACCACCAGTCCGGCCACAGCGAAGAGCAGCGCGCCAGCCAACCTCCCCGCCATCCGCTCGCTGACCCGCCGCCGGCCGGGGAGAAAGCGCGCCACCACCAGCAGGGCCGAAAGAAGCTCGACTCCGCTGTCGCCTCCGAAACCGAGCAGCGCAATGCTGCACGCACGGTAGGCGGTGAACAGTGACAGACCCGCTTCCAAGCTCATCCAGACCAAGGTGAGCGTCTGCAGCCGCAGGACACTGCGTTGCAGGTCGGTGGGCGACGCCATTGAAGCGGAAGGTGCCATAGGCCGACCAATGCCTCACAAGTATGGACCGGCACCCGCTCCTAAGACGTCGTGCGTTCGTTGACCTGGTTGCGGATCATCCAGTACATGTCCACCACATAAAGGGCAATGACCACCGTCCCCATCCGCTCGCCTCCTCGGCCCGGAAGAAATGGTGTTACCGCCCATAGAAGAAACGCACTGGCGAGAAGAAGCCGTTGCGCTAGCACGGTCAGCGAAAGACGTAATTGGAACTGCAGGGCGGCGTAGATCACGCCCGCTAAGGCAAGCGCCATCGAGCTCATCAGCGTTCGCTTCAACTCCGGCAAGGCCGCGGCATTGGCGAAGACCATGAACCCGACAGCCAGCAGTAGAAGGTTGGCCAGTAAACCGAAGATGGTTGTGTTGCGACCAATGAACATGGTTCTTTCCAAACACCCCTTGCACCAAGGCTGTCAGATGGGAGGGGGCGACCGGCCCATCGGACTGCGCACGATGCCGCGAGACAAGGCGTCGGTTCGGGGTTGAAAACCAGCTGCGCTCAATACAAAACGCCCGTCCCGCCGGGCGGAACGGGCGTCCTGACGCTCCCGCAGGATGTCCTAATTCGCGCGGCCGGCCGGCACCAGGTCCTTTTGGATCGTACCGTTGGCAACCACCGGCGCTCCCAGCTGCACCAGGCCCTCGGCCTTCTGGGCGCTTGCGCCCAGTTGCTGTTCGAGCAGGTGCTCGCGGTACAGCTTGCGCATCAGCTTCTCTTCCTCGAAGGCATTTTCCGGTCCATCGCCCTTGGTGCGCACGTGCGCCGCGTCCTCGGGATTGACTTTGAGTTGGTGTTCGAAACTTTCGAGCTGCACCGCGCCGCCGTTGGCGTACACCTTGTGCTTGCCGAACTTCTTGTACCACTCCACCACCGTGGCGTTCTGGTGCATGTTCTCGATGATGTTGCGCCAGCCCACGCCGGTGTTGTAGGCGCAGAAGCTGATCTCGCCTTCCTGCGTTCCGTACGGAATGATGCACATCTCGGTGCGGCGGAAGTCGTAGTTGAACAGGTCCTGGAACCACATGCCGGCGATGAACAAAAAGTTCCACGGGTCGGCACGCCGCTTCTCGATATCGGCCAGCGTGCGTTCCGGGCCCACCTTGCCGTAGTCCTTGCCGCTGAGGCCGAGTGACTTGTCGAACTTGCGCAGCAGATCCATCAGCGAGAGGCTGCGCGGGGCATTAAAGGGCTGGTAGTTTTTCAGCAGCGCCAGGCCCATGGTGGCATTCGACATCCACTTGCCGCGCGCAGCGTCGGTGACCTTGGCCATGTCCTTCATCAACTGCGGCACGTTGATGAACTGGGGCACCGGCGCCGCTTCCTTGGTCTCCTTGTGGATCATCACCGCCGTGCCCACGCCACAGTTGGGATGGCAGCCGCAACTCATCTGGCCCCACTGTGCGTCGGGACCGTGCGCCAGGTCGGCGAAGTCGGCAAACGCGCCCATCAGCGAGATGGGAAACCAGTCCCGCGTCGGCTCGGTCATGCCGGTCTGCTTCTTCACATCCAGCGCCATGTGGGAGAGCGTGTAGCGCTGCCGCAGGCGGCGTTCGTCGGTGATCTCCTCGTCGCGGCCGGTAAACGACACCGGCTGGAAGCTGACGAAGGAGATTTTCTTGGGATTGTCGAGCGCAAAACGGATCACCGGACCGACCTGGTCGTTGGTGATGCCGTTGACCAGTGTGACCACCAGCACGATCTCAATGCCGGCCTCGTGCATGTTGTCGATGGCCTTCAGCTTGATGTCGAACAGGTTGCCGATCTTGCGGTGGCCGTTGGCGTCATTGCCGATGCCGTCAAACTGCAGGTAGGCGTAGCGCAGGCCGGCCTCCGCCGCTTTGCGGGAGAATTCCTTGCTCTTGGCGAACTCGATGCCGTTGGTGGCGCACTGCACGCTGTTGTAACCCACCTTGCGCGAGTAGCTGATCGCCTCAAAGAAATGCGGCGACATGGTCGGCTCGCCGCCCGAGAACTGGATCGACATCTGGCGGCGCGGCTTGATCTGGATGGCGTTGTCGAGGATTTCCTTGATCTCTTCGAGCGACAACTCGTGCACGAAACCCACCTGGTTGGCGTCCATGAAGCAGGGATCGCACATCATGTTGCAGCGATTGGTGAGATCCACGGTGAGCACCGAGCCGCGGCCGTGCTTGATCGAACTGGTGCCGTGGTTGTGCAAACCGAGGTCGTTGTGCGCCGGGATGTCGCGACCGGGGAACATGCGCTCGATGTGTTCGAGGAACTTGGCGTCAATCGCCATCATGTCCTCGAAGTGGCCGTGCACCGGGCAGTCCTTGATCATCCAGATCTGCCCGTCGCGCTCGATGATGTTGGCCTTGATCTCGCCCAGATGCGCGGTGATCAGCTCGCGATAGTCGCGCTTGCCGTCCAGAATCTCCTTGCGCGCCTCCATGACGCACTTGGGACACAGCGAGTCGGTCTGGCGCGGCCAGCCGAGCTGCGGCTTGGTCTTCTGCCACGACTTCTGCAGGGGCTTGTCGGACCACGCCGGGGTGAAGGTCTTGTTCTGCCGATACTGGTTGAAGAACTGAATGGAATTGAAGGCAGCGCCCGCCAGCTTGGTCAGGCCACTTTCAACATATTTCGCGGGACGATGCATTCCGTTGTCTCCTGATGTACCGGCCGGGGCCAACACTTCCCGGACGGCATCATGGTAGTGCCGCCAAGATTACGGGGGGATGACGTTTCCGGCGAATGGCGGGAATCTTGGGTCGAGCGGGCAGGAAATAGGGCCGAACAGAGCCGCCCCGAGAGATCGCAAGTTGTTGAAAACGCGGAAGGTTAGAGCCATAGGGTTCGCACCGCAGCCCACCGCACTAGTCGCTTCAGGGCTGCAGGGCAGGAGCTTGGCTGAGTGTCATGCGCCACGATCTTCGCCGGCGATGTTCTCGCGTTGCTCCCCGGCGGGCTGTCCAAGCGGAAGAGCGGGCCCGCGACGATGCCCCGCTGGCGTGGCTTTCCATGGAGCCCAGTGCAGGCGAAGCCGACATCAACTGGACATGTGGCCTGGCGGTGAACGCGTGCGGATTGCCCCAGCGGGATATCGCGGTCGTGCGGTCAAAATTCTTGAAAGCGAGTGGCAGGACCGCCACGCGGCATGGCGGAGAAGATCATTCTTCCAACACCGCCCCACGGTCAACAGACAACCGAAAACCGTCCCTAGTCCGCCGCCAGCCGCTTCAACTGCTCGACCGCCTTCTGCCACGCTGACTTCGGCCGTGCGCGGCGGGCGCGCACCCGGTGGCCGTAGTAGGTCGCACCCAAAGCGAAGGCGAACTCCGGATCGCCCAGCTTGTCGGGCATCTCCTGGATCAGCGCCGGCGCCACCGGGCGCACCGGCAGGCCCAGCAGGCTTTCCATCATCTCGGGAAACCCGGCCAGACGGGAACCCCCGCCACTCAAGAGCACTCCCGCACCGAGCGTTCCCAAGACGCCGGCGCGCCGCAGGTCTTCCTGGATGAGGCGTACCAGTTCCTGTGCCCGCGGCTCGATGCACTCGCACAGCTCGCGGTGCGGCAGCATGCGGGCGGCGCGGTCGCCCACGCTCGGCACCTCGATCTGGCTGCCCGCCTGCACGTAGCTGGCGGCGGCAAAACCGAAGGCGCATTTGATCTTCTCCGCTTCCCGGTGTGGCGTATTGAAGGCAATGGCGATGTCGTTGGTGAAGTGGTCACCGCCCACCGGGATCACGCCGGCGTGGGTGACGGCGTTCTGGCTGAAGACGGCGAGGCCGGTGCAGCCCCCGCCGACCTCGATGACCGCCACGCCCAGGCTGCGGTCTTCAGTGCGCAGGCTGGCCTCCGCCACGGCGAGCGGCGTGAAGATGAGCTCTTCAACCTCGAGCCCCGCCTGGTTGGCCGCCACCACGAGGTTCTGCTTGGCGCCGGTGGCCACCGTGACGATGTAGACGCGCGTCTCGAGACGCGACGCCAGCATGCCGATGGGATCGTGGAAGCCGGGCTGGTTGTCGAGGATATAGTCCTGCGGCAGAACGTGCAGAATTTCGCGGTCGTCCGGCACCGGGATGGCGCGCGCCAGTTCCAGCACGCGGCGCGTGTCCTCGCGGGTGATCTCGCGGCTGCGGGAGGCTAGCGAAATACCCGCCTGGCTGGCCAAGCCGCGTACGTGCGCCCCGCCCAGGCTCATGAATACACGTTCGACGGGAACGCCGGAGGATCGCTCTGCCTGCTCCGCCGCCCGCTTGATGCTCTCGGTCGCGGCTTCAAGGTTGACGACCGCGCCCTTGCGCATGCCCGCGGACTCGACCAGCCCGTGCCCGAGATAGTGCACCAGGCCGTCGCGCACCTCGGAGACCATGACGCAGGTCTTCGAGGTACCAAGATCGAGGGTCACCAAGGCTTCAGAACGGGGTTTGGACATGCCTTGCGTTCGATACTAAACCAAACGCCCGGCCCGTGCGTGTTCGCCACGATGAGGAGCGAGGGCCGGTAGCCCGGGGCGAGCCGCGCCAGCGGCGCTGTCCGCGAGTTCGGTGGGCGGCCCGGAGCAAAATTTGGTGATGGGTTGAGGGTTGAGTTGGCTTGTGGCCGGTGCGGCGGCGCTTGGCATCGCCGAAGCGGGCTTGGACGGTCCGTAACCCGGCGCCAGCCGGGTGCCATTCTCCAGCCCCAGGTGTTGCCCCCTTTGGGAATTTCACCGGGCTGACGCCGGGTTCCGAACCGCGGCCAACCTCGCGAAGCTTCCGCGTCATGAGCCCCTCGTCGTTGACGAGAATGGCGCTGCCCTGGCAGCCTCGCTGGCTAGCGCGGCGGCGGTTGCGCCGCCGGAGCGGCGGCGGGCGTGCCGGAATTGATGATCGCCTGGCCGTCGTAGCGCAGGTCCACCGAGTTGAGCTGCGCGAAGCTCTGTCGCCACTCCTGGATATGTGCGAGGTAGAGCCGATAACGCTTGAGAAAATCACGCGTCCCCAGGTGCAGCAGCACCGCCCCCGGGTCGCCGCTGGTCAGCGTGACGGTGGCCTGCACGTCTTCCGGGTCGCTGAGATCCACTTCCGAGATGTCGAGGCTGTGATGCGACCCATCGGAGTCGAGCGCCTGCATCAAGGCAAGATACGACTGCACCTGACGGCGACGCTCGGGCGTGGTGGGGGGATTGGTGCCGGCCGCTCCCACCCCGCTCGTCCCCTGCAGACCACTCAAAACCGGCGCCGCGAACTTCATTCCCTCCGGCAGGTCGAGCAGGACGCCATCGCCATCCACCAGCTCAAGGCGTTCTCCGACGCGGGCGTAGGCGACCGGCGTGCGTTCCGTCACCCGCACCTGCAGGCGATTCGGCCAGATGCGCAGTACCGTCGCCGACCGCACCCAGGGGATCTGCTCCAAGGCCTGTTGGCGGGCATCGAGCGGGATAAAGAAAATGTTGCGGCCGAGGTCGCTGGCGAAGCGTTCGAGGATCTGTGCCGTTGATGCGTGCTCGACGCCGGCGATCTGAATCTGGTCGGAGCTGGCGACGGTAAATTCGGCGCTGTGCGTCAGGAACCGTTCCACGACAAACAACGGTCCCAAAATGACCGTGCTCCACAGCAGGAACTGGAACACGAAGCGCATGCGGCGCCGCGCCGGGGCGCCCAGACCGCGTTTCTGCACCCGCACCGGGCGACTGCGGCGCCGGTACTCGGATTCCCCCGCCTCATCCTCTTCATCAGCAGGCAGGGCGGGCTCAAAGGGCTCGGCGTCATCGTCCACCGCGCGGGAACGCCGTCGGGCTTTGGGGTGTGGATCGGCGTCCATGTCTATCAGCGGCGGCATCCCGGAAACTTAACGCCCCGGGCGCGCCGCGTCTCATTCTGCCCCGGGGAGCCCTTTACTGGCTGGCGTGCCGGTCGGATGCCGGTAACCCCGCAGGTGCCCCCTGCGCCGCCTCGGCTGGTCGCTCGCGCAGCGCCTGCACGATGCGATCCGCGAGCGCGGAGACATTGCCCGCTCCCTGCGTCAGAATCAGATCGCCGGGGCGTGCCTCGGCGACGATGCGCTGCACCGCCGTCTCCGCATCCGGGACATATTCGCCGGCCACGCCCGCGGCATGCATGCGCGCCACCAGTTCCGGCGTGCTCACGCCGGGGATCGGTACTTCACCGGCGGCATAAATGTCGAGCAGGAAGCTGCGATCTGCCCCCCGCAGGGCCGTGACGAACTCGTCCATCAGCAGATGCGTGCGGGTGTAGCGATGGGGCTGGAAAATCATCAAAATGCGGCGGAACTCGCACTGCCGCGCCGCCGCCAGCGTCGCGGCAATCTCCGTTGGATGGTGGCCGTAGTCATCAATGACGGTTACGCCGTCCAACTCTGCCTTGAGTTGGAAACGGCGGTCCACGCCGTGAAACTTGGCCAGCTCCGCCCGCGCCTCTTCCAGATCGCGCCCCAGCAGCAACGCCACCGCCAATGCCGCAGTCGCGTTCAGAACGTTGTGGCGACCCGGGACATGCAGTTCAAACTCGCCCAGGTCGGGCGATAGGGCCCCGGTGCGGGCGAACTGCCGCGCCGCCGCCGGCGTCTGCCGCAGACGAAACCGCGCGGCAAAGGGTGCCAGGCTGATGTCGGAAAGCTGCAGGTCGGCCTCGGGGTGCGTCCCGTAGGTGAGGGTGCGGCGCTGCAGGCGCGGCAGCACCCGCCGGACTCCGGCATCGTCTGCACAGGCCACCACCGTTCCATAAAACGGCACCCGGTCACCGAAGCTGACGAAGGCCGCATCAATGTCGTCGAGGTCGGCGTAGCAGTCCAAATGCTCGCGGTCAATGTTGGTGATGACCGAGATGATCGGGGCCAGCTTCAAGAAGGAGCGGTCGCTCTCATCGGCTTCCGCCACCAGATACTCCGAACTCCCCAGACGGGCGTTGGAGCCGATCAAATCCAACCGGCCCCCCACCACCACGGTGGGGTCGAGCTTGCCCAACACGGTGGCGATCATCGAGGTGGTCGTGGTTTTGCCGTGCATCCCGCCCACGGCGATGCCGAACTTCAGCCGCATCAGCTCCGCCAGCATCTCGGCGCGCGGAATGACGGGGATCTGCAGCCGGTGCGCCGCCTCCACCTCGGGATTGTCGCTGCGCACTGCGGTCGAGGTCACCACGACCTCCGCATCGTGCAGATTGCCGGCGGCATGGCCGACCTGAATGCGCGCCCCCATGCCGGCCAGCCGCTCCGTCACCGCCGAGCTGCGCAAGTCGGAGCCCGAGACGCTCCAGCCGAGATTGAGCAGAACTTCGGCGATGCCGCTCATGCCGATACCGCCGATGCCGACAAAGTGAACCTTGAGTGCCCGGGAAAACATGAAAGGTGTTTGCGCGTCAGTTGGCGATGCGCGAAGGCTGCGGAGAATTCATTATATGCGGCGCCTCACGCCGCGCGTCTCAGTGAAACCGCTCATGGCGATGGAGATGCGAGGCGGCGATCACCAGGCGGGCGATGGTGTGGGCGGCCTTGGGGCGCCCGAAGAGGCGCACCGCTGCCTCCATGGCACGCAGCTTGTGGGGTTCGCGCAGCAGGTTCTGCAGGACCTCCGCCAGACGAAGAGGCGTCACCGCCGTCTGTTCCAGGACCTCTGCCGCGCCAGCGGCCTCGTAGGAACGCGCATTACGGAGTTGGTGTTGGTCGGCCGCGCCGGGTAGCGGAATCAGCAGCGCCGCGCGTCCCGCAGCCGCCAACTCGCCCAGGGTGCTGGCGCCGCTGCGGCAAACCACCAGATCGGCAGCCGCCATGGCGGCCGGCATATCGTCCAAAAAGGCGGTGACCTCGACCTGCTCCACCCCGTAGGCACGGTAGCGCTCCCGCACCGCCTCCACATCGCTGCTGCCGGTCTGGTGAATCAGGCGAAAATGCCATTCTTGGTGCTGCAAGAGCCGCGCTACCTCGGGGAGCGTGTCGTTCAAAATGCGCGCCCCCTGACTGCCACCGAAGGCGAGAATGGTGGGCAACCCTTCATGGCGCGCTGCGGGAATTTCAAAAAACTCCTCGCGCACCGGGATCCCGGTGATCACGGCATGACGGAAGTCCTTCGCCGTCTCGGGGAAATTGACCGCCGCCACCCGCACCCAGCTGCGCGCCAAGCGGTTGGCCAAACCCGTCTTGGCATTGGTCTCGAGCACGACCACCGGCGTCTGCCAGCAGGCGGCAATCAGGGCCGGGCCGGAGACGTAGCCGCCGATACCCAGCACCACCTCCGCGGCACACTGCTTCAGCACGCGCCGACTCTGCACCACTGCCCCGGGCAGCGCCACCGAGGTCCTGAGTTTGGCCCGCAAGCCCAGGTTTTTCAGGCCGCTGATACGGATCAGATGCAGCGGGAAACCCGCCGCCGGTACCAGCTTGCTCTCCAAGCCGCGCTGGGTTCCGAGAAATGCGATGTGCTCCACCCCGAGTTCTTGCAGAGCACGCGCCACCGCAAGACCGGGGATGACATGTCCTCCGGTACCACCGCCGGCGATCAGCACGCTATGTGGAACCGGGCCGTGCTCTTCCATGTGCCCTCAGCATACCGTGAGGGGGAAGAGGGTAGGGGGTGGGGAGTAGGGGGTAGGCTCAACACACTCGGACCGTCACGTCGCTGCGCTCCACCCCCCACCCCCTACCCTCTTCCCCCTCGTGCTACCGTGAACGACGTTTCACGTCCCCACGGGTATCTCCATATGCAACTCGCTCGTTCCCTCGCCTCAAGTGCCGCCCTGACGCTTGGACTGCTGGCGCAGGCGCCTCTCTCGCCCGCGCTGTTGCCCTACGTAAAGGTGCACGCCGCCAACGTTGCCTTGACGCACGTGCGTGTGATCGATGGAACCGGAGCGGCGGCGCGCGACGACCAGACCGTGTTGCTCTCGGGCGATCGCATCGCCGCCATCGGCTCCGCGCTGCCCCTGCCCGCAGGCACGCAGCAGCTCGACCTCTCGGGTCGCACGGTGTTTCCCGGCCTGGTCGGCATGCACGACCACCTCTTCTACCCCACCGGCGGCGGCTCCGGCATCTACGCCGAGTTGGGCTTCAGCGCCCCGAAACTCTACCTCGCCGGCGGGGTCACCAGCCTGCGCACCACCGGCAGCATCGAGCCCTACACCGACCTGCGCCTGAAACAGCTCATCGACGCCGACGCCATGCCCGGGCCGCACCTGCACGTCACCGGTCCTTACCTCGAGGGCGCGGGCGCCTTCACGCCACAAATGCACGAACTCAGGGACGCGGCTGATGCCCGTGCCACGGTGGCCTTCTGGGCCGACCAGGGCGCGACCTCCTTCAAGGCCTACATGCACATCACGCGCGCCGAGCTGGCCGCCGCGATCGCCGAAGCCCACCGCCGCGGGCTCAAGGTCACCGGACATCTCTGCTCGATCGGCGCCGTCGAGGCTGCGGAATTGGGCATCGACGACCTGGAACACGGGCTCGTCGTGGACACCGAGTTCGACCCCGGCAAGACCTCCGACGTCTGTCCAGCGCAACCCGTAACCGTGGCGACGGTCGGCAAGCTGGATGTCGGCGGTCCGCAGATCCAACATACGATCCAGGAACTGGTCAGCCATCATGTCGCCGTCACCTCGACGCTGCCGGTCTTTGAGACGTTCACGCCCAACCCGCCGCCACTTGCCGCGCGCGTGCTCGCCAGCATGACCCCGGAAGCCCGTCTGGAGTATCTCGCGACGCGCATGCGGCTCTCCGCCGTCAAGGACTCCCCTTATCCCGCTGCGCTCGCCAACGAAATGCGCTACGAGCGCGCCTTCGTCAAAGCGGGCGGCCTGTTGTTGGCCGGACTCGACCCCACCGGCTACGGCGGCGTGGTTCCCGGTTACGGCGATCAACGCGAGGTGGAACTGCTGGTGGACGCCGGCTTTACGCCTCTCGAAGCCTTGCGCATTGCCAGCGCCAACGGGGCCCAATTCCTCGGCGAGTCCGACCAGATCGGCACCCTCGCGCCCGGCAAACGCGCCGACCTGGTCGTGGTACGCGGCAACCCCGCGCAAAAGATCAGCGACATCGAGAACGTCGAGCTGGTCTTCAAGGACGGCGTGGGCTACGACCCGGCCAAACTCGAAGCCGCGGCCGCCGGGTCGGTCGGACTGCATTAGGACAGGGGGTGGAGGAGGACGGGAGGGGGGAGGGGAAGGCAGGAAGGCAGGCACGGTGGGGTTGTAGATTGTCTCCCGCCCCTCATGCACGGCGTAGCAGCTAGCGGGAGCGGGGGGCGTCTGGCGCCGCGCGCCTTGGTCTTCGCCGACCAGATCCTGGCGCCGTAGCGTCCTAGCCACTGCCGCGCGACCGTTCTTGTCATCACTCATCACTCGTCACTCATCACTCATCACTCGTCACTCGTCACTCATCACTCGTCACTCGTCACTCATCACTTGTCTCGCCCAAGGTGTCGTTCCAGGAACTCCGCCACCTGCTGGTAGGCCGCGATCTGGTTCTCGATGCGCGCGAAGCCGTGGCCCTCGTTCTCGAAGATCTTCAGCTCGGCGATGCCGCCGCGTTGCTGGATGGCCGTCGCTACCTGGCGGGCCTCATCCGGCGGACAGCGCGGATCCTGCGCTCCGGCCAGCAACAGCACCGGAGCCTCCACCTGGTCCACGAAGAAGATGGGTGAGCGATCCCGGTAGAGTGCCGCGTTCACAACCGGGTCGCCCATGGTGGCAAGGTCGTATTCGCGCAACAGCGGATCTTCATGCTCGAGCTCGGTGAACCAGTTGACGAAGGGCACGATCGCCACTCCGGCCGCCCAGCGACTGGGCGCCTTGGTCAGCGCCAGCATCGTCAGATAGCCGCCGTAGCTACCGCCCATCACCGCCATGCGGTGCGCGTCCACATAGCCGGAACCAGCCAACCAGTCCGCCGCCGCGATGACATCGGCCAGGTCCCCGCCTCCCATGTCGAAACGGTTGGCGTCCTGAAAGGCTTTCCCGTACCCGGTGGAACCGCGGTAGTTGGGAGCGATGACCACGTAGCCACGGTTGACCAGCACCTGTACGATGCGCTGGAACGAGTTGACCGTTTGCGCTTGCGGGCCACCATGGATGTGAACGACGGCCGGGTGAGTGCCGTCGCGTTCCAGATTGTGCGGCAGGTAGACGAAGGCGGAGATCCGCCATTGTCCGTCCGTGCTGGGGTAATGGACGAGAAAAGGCTCGACCATGTCGGCGGGTTGCACGCCACAAGTGAGCGAGTGAGTAATCTGCCGCGCGGCGCCCGTCTCGAGGGAATACACCCACGCATCCTGTGGCGTGGTGGGACCGTTGTGATAGCAGAGCAGTTCCCTGCCGTCGCGGGAAAATGCCTGCCCCCCGCCGCCGAAATCGTTCACCCCATCCGGCAGCGGCAGGACCGCAGCGCTCCCCGACAAACGCTGAAAGAGCATCACCTCGCTGTTGCCGTCGCGGTTGACCTGCCAAGTTAGCGCGTCCCCGGAGGGGGAAAACGATCCTGGGCTGACGTCCCACGCTTCCCGTGTCAACCACGTGATCGCACGGCTGCCAACATCCAGCAGTCCGACATTCTCGTGTCCGTTGACGATGTTCGACGCCATCAGGAGATGGCATCCATCCGGCGACCAGGCCGCCGCCGAAAAATTAAACTCCCCTTCGTGCGGCGTCAACGCACGGTGAACGCCGGTGGCGAGATCCACGGCATACACGTTGGAGTCCTTGCCGGTGGCGTGCGCCTGCGTGTATGCGAGCCGGCGCCCGTCCGGTGACCAGAGCGGATGAAAATTTCCCAGGTCTTTGGCGGTCCCTTGCGTCACCGCGCGGATCTGCCCGCTGTCAACCTCCACCGTCTCGATCTCAAACGTCGAACCGAGGCGTGGCTTGGCGATATATGCGAGATGGCGGCCATCCGGCGACCAAGCGGGGTCCTCTTCGGCGATCTCCGGCGTGCGCGTCAGGTTGCGCACCTCGCCATCGCGCGGACTGACCACAAACAGGTCCCACTGTTCGTTGCCGTCATAGTCGGAGATGTAGGCGATCCACCGTCCATCGGGCGACCAGCGTGGGCTGGACTGGCGCTGTTCGCTAACCGTGAGCTGCACCGGCCAACCCCCGGCGGCTGGAACCACCCAGAGATTCTGGCGGCCGCTGATGTTCGAAATGAAGGCCACCTGCTCTCCATCGGGCGACCACGTGGTTCCACCAATGACGCGGGTCATGAACAAGGCGGGCAGGTGCAGACGTCCCACATGGGGACGCGACAAGCTGCGCAGGTCGTGGGGAGAAGTGATGGGCGTTGGCATGGGCGGCGGTGGGCGGCGGCTCAGCTCCGGAGGTCGCTCTCCATGTACAGCACCTCGGGCAGCGGGTTGGGACAGTAGGCCGAGATGTCGCGGAATCCCAGGGAGCGATAGAGATGCACCGCAGCCTGCAGCCGCGGCAAGGTGTCGAGACGCATCTTAAAGTAACCCAGGCGACGCCCCTCCTCCATCACCGCGCGGGCCAGTCTCGCCCCCAACGCCTGCCCGCGCGCGGCGGGCCGTACAAACAAGCGCTTCATTTCACAGACGCCTTCTTGTAAGGGCCGCAGCGCGACACACCCCACAGCGTCGTCCCCCGCAAATGCGAGCAGGATGCAGCCCGCCGGGGCGGCGTACTTCCCCGGCAGTTCGGCCAGCTCCCGCTCGAAGCCCTGAAAGCAAAGATCGACGGCCAGCTCGGCCTCATACTCCCGAAACAGTTGCCGCACGACCGCCATCTCCGCGACGGTCGCCGGACGAATGTGGGCCTCCGGATGCATGAAGTTCAGAGTATCGCTTTCGGTCAACCCCATGCCGGAGGCGTTCCGCCCGCGGAGCGGGCGGCGGACGGTAGTCGTCGCCCCTAACGGGGCGAACACAACCTGGGTCAAGATACGCACCTCGCCTGGGCGCGTGGCCGCCGCGCCGGCATCGCATCCGGGCGCGGAATGCTGCCGCTACGTTATCCTCATCGACGCATGGCCCATCAGAACTATTACCTGGACTTCACAGTGGCCGTCTTCGTGGTCCACGATCAGAAGGTGCTGCTGGTGCATCATCGCGGCCTGGCGAAGTGGCTCCCGGTGGGCGGTCATATCGATCCCGGCGAAGACCCCGCACAGGCTGCCCGACGCGAGACGCGCGAGGAGAGTGGCTTGGAGATCGAACTGTTGGGCGACCGCCCGCCGCGCGAGTTTCCCCAGACCCGGCTGCTGCCGGCGCCGGCCTACCTCGACGTGCACGACATCCAAGGCGAGCACAAACATCTCGGCATGATCTACTTCGCCCGCGCCCACACCTCCGCCGTGCAACTCGCCGAGCGCGAACACTTCGACATCCGCTGGTTCACCGCCGACGATCTCGCCACCTCGACGCTGACGATTCCGGAAAGCATCCGGTTTTACGGGCAGGAAGCCTTGCGACGTGTCTCACCCACGGCGCATGCTGAATGAGAGCGGCACCCCGCGCACCCATGGCCCACCTCCCTCCCCCTTGCACGCCACCCAGCCTCGTTGAAGAAACCCTCCATGGACGTCGCATCGTCGATCCCTATCGCGGCTTGGAGAACGCGTCCACGCCGGGAACACAGGCGTTTCTCAACGCGCAGGATGCCCACGCCCGCGGCTACCTCGACCGCGTTCCGGGACGCGCCGGCATTCAGGCGCGCCTCACCGAGCTGCTCGCCATCGGCAGCCTCGGGGTGCCGCAGATCGCCGGACCGTTTATTTTTCATACGCGCCGCGAAGGACTGCAGAACCAGCCGGTGATCTTCGTGCGGGAGGGCGAGCACGGCGCCGATCGCCCGCTGGTCGATCTCAACCCCCTGCGACCCGACGGCACGCTGGCCCTCGACTGGTGGTTTCCCTCGCTGGACGGCGAACTGCTCGCCTACGGCAGCTCCGAGAACGGCTCCGAGGTCAGCACCTTGTACGTCCGCCGCACACGCGACGGCGCAGTGTTACCTGACCGAATCGAACGGACGCGCGCCGCGAGCGTGGCGTGGAAGCCCGACGGCTCGGGATTCTTTTACACGCGCTACCCGCATCCCGGCGAGGTGCCGGCGGGCGAGGAGGTCTACCACCGCCATGTCTTCGAGCACCAACTGGGTGCCGACCCCGCCCAGGACCGCCCCGTGTTCGGTGCGGGTCGCGCCCCCCAGGACTGGCCCAGCGTCGCCCTCTCCGAAGATGGCCGCTGGCTGCTGATCGAGGTCTCCCAAGGCTGGAGCCGCAGCGAGATCCTGGTTCAAGACCTGGCCACTGGAGGCGCGCCGGTCCCGGTCGCCGTGGAGCGCGACTTCCTCTACCGCGGCGAGGTCTTTGCCGGCCATCTCTACCTCACCACCAACGAGGGCGCACCGCGCTACCAGGTCTTCCGGATTCCACTGACACAACTCGGCGCCGGCCGCGCGGCGTGGCAGCCCCTGATCCCCGAGTCCGACGCCATCCTGCAGGGCACCAAGGTCATCGCTGGTCATCTCGTTGCGCTCTACGAGCAGGACGCCAGCTCGCGGCTGCGCGTGTTCACGCTGGACGGCACGCCACGGCACGAGGTCCAGCTCCCCACCCTGGGAACCGTCTTCGGGCTGGGCGGCGAGTGGGACAGCCCCACCGCCTTCTTCGGCTTTCACTCCTATACGGTGCCTCCTTCCCTTTTTCGTCTCGACCCGCAAACCGGCGCAACGTCGCGCTGGGCGCAGATCGCGGCTCCGGTGGACCCGTCACCCTACGTGGTCGAGCAGCACTGGTGCCGCTCAAAGGACGGCACGCGCGTGCCGCTGTTTCTCGTCGCGCGCCGCGGCATCCAGCGCGACGGCAGCCACCCCGCTCTGCTGACCGGCTACGGCGGGTTCAATGTCAGCCGTACGCCGGGGTTCGTGCGCAGTCTCTACTTCTGGCTGGAGCGCGGCGGCATCTACGCCGACGCCAACCTGCGCGGCGGCGGCGAGTACGGCGAAGGTTGGCACCGCGCCGGCATGCTCGACCAGAAGCAGAACACCTTTGACGATTTCATCGCGGCAGCCGAATACCTGATCGCCGAGGGCTACACCTCGCACGAACGGCTGGCCATCCAGGGCGGCAGCAACGGCGGGCTCCTGATCGGTGCGGCCATCACGCAGCGACCCGAGCTGTTTCGAGCTGCCGTGTGCGCCGTGCCGCTGCTCGATATGTTGCGCTACCACCGCTTCCAAATCGCCAAGCTGTGGATCCCGGAGTACGGCTCAGCCGACGATGCCGCGCAGTTCGAGTGGCTGGCCGCTTACTCGCCTTACCACCACGTCCGGGACGGCGTTCCCTACCCCGCCGTACTGTTGCTGACCGGAGAAAGCGACACGCGCGTGGACCCCATGCACGCCCGCAAAATGGCCGCCCGCCTGCAGGCGGCGAGCTGTAGCGGTCATCCCATTCTGTTGCGCGTGGAACGCAAAGCGGGACACGGCGCCGGGAAACCGATCACCAAGCAGATCGAGGAATCCACCGACATCTGGGCCTTCATCTGCGAGCAACTCGGCGTTGGTGGTGGGGCGTAGGGTGTAGGGGGTAGGGAGTGGTCGCGCCGGCGTCTACACCGTGCCGCGCTTCATCTCCGCCATCAGGTAATCGCAGGAGCGCACGGCCAGCGCCATGATGGTGAGCGTGGGGTTCTGACAGGCACTGGAGGGGAAGCCGGCACCGTCCATGACAAACAGGTTGCGGACGTCATGCGTCTGCTGGAACTGGTTGAGCACCGATTTCTTGGGATCGGTGCCCATGCGGCAGACGCCGACTTCGTGGATGCCCAGCCCGGGCCGGCGGTCGTGCACCACGAAGGGCTTGACGTTTTTCGCCCCCGCCGCCTCCATCATCTGCACGGCGGTCGTCGCCATCGCCTCCATCTGCGCGTGCTCGTTGTCGCGGAACTTCATGTGCAGGCGGAGGACCGGAATCCCGAAGGCATCCTCGACCTGCGGGTCGATCTCGACGTAGTTTTCCCAGTTCGGCAGGCACTCGCCGAAACCCTTGAGCTGGATGCGCTCCGGCTGCGGCTGCATCAGGGAGCGCTGATAGGCGGCGCCGAACCCTGGCGCGCCGAACTGCGGCTGCGGGGCATCGCCCCAGGTCTGGAAGCCGAAGCCGCGCAGGAAATCCTTCTCGCGCCGCTGCCCGAGCAGGTTCTGGAAGCGGGCCACGTAAAGTCCGCCGGGGCGATTGGGGCCGTTGAGGTTGGGCCGCACCGGGAACTCGGGAAACTCGCCGTCCGCGCCTCCCCCCACCCAGATATGGTCCATGAGGTAGTGGCCCATCACGCCGCTGCTGTTGCCCAGGCCGCCCGCGTAGCGGCCGCCGCCGATGTTGTCTTCCGAGTTGAACAGGACGCGCACCGACTCCAATGCCTGGGCGCAGAGCACCACGGCACGGCCCTTGACGCGCTGCACCTCATGCGTGTTGCGATCCACGTAGACCACGCCCTGCGCCCGCCGCGTGGCGGGATCCATCAGCACCTGGTACACCATGGCATTGGGAATGTGGGTGCAGTTGCCGCTGGCGACGGCGTCCGCCACGGTGGTAAAGGCGGAGTTGAAGTAGGAGTGCGTCATGCAGCCCCGATAGCAGGGACCGCAGTAATGGCAGGGGGCGCGGCCATGCTTGGGACGCGTCAGGTTGGCCAGCCGCCCCTGGGTCACCGTCCAGCCGAGCTTGTCTTTGGTGTGGGTGCGCAGCTTGGTCTCGCCGCAGGTCAGTCCCATGGGTGGCTGAAAGATGCCGTCCGGCAACTGCGGCAGCCCCTCTGGCATGCCGGTCACGCCAATGTAGTCCTCGACCAGCGCGTAGTACTTCTCCAGATCGGCATAGCTCAAGGGCCAGTCCTGGCCCTCGCCGTCGTGCGAGGCGGCCTTGAAGTCGAGGTCGCTGAAGCGATACGAATGCCGGCCCCACAGGTTGGTGCGGCCGCCGGTGATGCGCGCCCGGTTCGTCCACTCGAACGGCATGCCGGGCGCGGTGCTGTACGGCTCGCGCTGCGGATCGGCGGTCCAGTCCGGCTGGTACTCGCCGCGCGGGTTCAGGTGATACGCCTTCTCGCGATACTTGAGCTTGAAGATGGGCTTGTGCTCGGTGAAATTGGCGTCGGACTGCGGCCGCCCGGCGTCCACCAGAGCCACCTTGAGTCCCGCCTCAGCCAAACGCTTGCAGGCCCAGCCCCCCGAAGCGCCCGAGCCCACCACCACCACGTCAAAGTCCGGCATGCCGGGAGTTTATACGGAAACACGGGGAACAAGGAAGACAGGGAGGGAGGGGAGGAACGGGAGGAGGG